>ERZ857972.13-NODE-13-length-275680-cov-9.800631_pt1 | contig 275680 bp, 205 predicted proteins | sample MGYA00519757_ERZ857972 | MGnify/ENA primary metagenome ERZ857972 (study PRJEB31778, sample SAMEA3449383) | human gut metagenome | biome: human gut; feature: human-associated habitat; material: faeces | place: United Kingdom | collected 2010/2012 ...
AGGGGTGCCGCAGGCTCCGCAGAACTTTGCATTTTCCCCATTTTCAGTGCCGCATTTCGGACAATACATCTGAACTTCTCCCCGTTCCTTTCTGACAGCGTTCCGGCAGTCCGGCCATCAGGCCCAAACCGTCCCGTAATATGTACCCTTTCAGTTTCAGTATAAGTGCCCGCCTTCCGGCTGTCAATCTTTCATGGTAATTTACATGAACCATACCCTTTTATTGGTGGTGGATATGGCTGCGGCTCCCGCGTCCAGGGCTGCCAGAATATCCTCTTTTTCACTGATCAGTCCTCCGGCGATCACCGGCCGGCGGATGCTTCTTTTTACCTGGCGGATCACCTTGGGCATCAGCCCGGGCAGGATCTCCACCAGCCCTTTTTCCGCCAGGACCTGCAGCGCCTCCCGAACGGGCGTGCGGCTCACCTGGAAATAGCGGGAGAGCTGCTCGTCATAAAGGCGCTCGCCCGGCTCCAGCGTTCCGTCCACGAGCCACTGGGCCAGAGTTTGCAGCACCCGCTCCTTGGCCGTGGTGGGCTGCAGGGGCTGGGTGTCTTGAGGGACCGGCATGATAGGACTCCTTTAACAGTAAACTTGGGTCTGTGCTATCACATCATTATACTACGCCCGCAAATCGGGTGCAACAAAACCGCGGCAAAATCCCTTTTTGCACCCTTTCCATGCACGCTTGTGCACGAAAAATCTTCACCCTTCAAAAAAGAGGTTGAAAAAGTTGCACAAAGACGCTATATTCAATATGCAATATATCGCATATTTCTCCACCGGAAATATGCGCCGAGGAACACGGAAAAGAGGTAATTGGAGATGAACGAGAGCTTCAAGGCGGTCCACCGCTCCCACGAGAGCACGGGCCTGTCGGACGTGAAACGCTTTGGCTACGAGAACGCCAAAAAGGTGCAGGCGTTCCACGCCAGCTTCCCGGAATACACCCCCACCCCGCTGGTGAAGCTGGGCGGGCTTGCGGGCGAACTGGGCCTGGGCAGCGTCTACGTCAAGGACGAGAGCTACCGCTTCGGCCTGAACGCCTTCAAGGTGCTGGGCGGCTCCTTCGCCATGGCCCGGTACATCGCCAAGGAGATGGGCAGGGACGTCAGCGAGATGACCTACGACTACCTGACCAGCGAGGCATTCCGCCAGGAGTTCGGCCACGCCACCTTCTTCACCGCCACGGACGGCAACCACGGCCGGGGCGTGGCCTGGGCGGCTCACAAGCTGGGCCAGAAGGCAGTGGTCCACATGCCCAAGGGCTCCAGCCAGGCCCGGTATGAGAATATCGCCAAGGAGGGTGCCCAGGTCACCATCGAGGAAGTCAACTACGACGACTGCGTCCGCATGGCCGCGGCGGAGGCCGCCGAGACCAAGCACGGCGTGGTGGTGCAGGACACCGCCTGGGAAGGCTATGAGGACATCCCCGCCTGGATCATGCAGGGCTACGGCACCATGGCCAGCGAGGCCGCCGAGCAGCTCCGCCAGCTCGGCGTCAACCGTCCCTCCCACGTGTTCGTCCAGGCGGGCGTGGGCTCCCTGGCCGGCGCGGTGGTGGTCTACTTCACCAACCTGTTCCCCAACGACCCGCCCAAGTTCATCGTCATGGAGGCCCAGGCGGCCGACTGCCTCTACCGGGGCGCCCTGGCCGGCGACGGCGCCCCCCGCATCGTGGACGGCGACCTCCAGACCATCATGGCCGGCCTGGCCTGCGGCGAGCCCAACACCATCTCCTGGGATATCCTGCGCAACCACGCCACCGCCTTCGTGTCCTGCCCCGACTGGGTCACCGCTCGCGGCATGCGCACCCTGGGCGCTCCCGAGAAGGGCGACCCGCGCGTCATCTCCGGCGAGTCCGGCGCTGTGACCACCGGTCTGGTCGAGACTCTCATGCTCGATCCCGAGTACGCCGAGCTCAAGGAACTCATCGGCCTGGACAAGACGAGCTCCGTGCTCTGCTTCTCCACCGAGGGCGATACGGATCCCGACCAGTATCGCCGCATTGTTTGGGAAGGCGAATATCCCACTTGCTAATCGTTGGGGCGGAGTAAATAGGTATCGCTCCGCCACCTCACAGGTAGATTCCTTCGTTTGAAAGGTTATGAACAATGGCTAAAGAACTCGATTTCGAGGCAATCAAGGCTGCTGCTGAGTCTCATCGTGCTGATATGACTCGTTTCCTGCGCGCTATGATTTCCCATCCCTCTGAGTCCTGCGAGGAGGGTGAGGTTGTCGCCTGCATCAAGGCCGAGATGGAGAGCCTTGGCTATGACGAGGTCAAGGTCGACGGTCTGGGCAACGTCATGGGCTTTATGGGCGAGGGCGACAAGATCATCGCCATCGACTCCCACATCGACACCGTCGGCATCGGCAACATCGAGAACTGGGATGCCGATCCCTATGAGGGCTACGAGACCGACGAGATCATCTACGGCCGCGGCGGCTCCGACCAGGAGGGCGGCATGGCTTCTGCTACCTACGCTGCCAAGATGATGAAGGACATGGGCCTCATCCCCGAGGGCTACAAGATCATGGTCGTCGGCACCGTCCAGGAAGAGGACTGCGACGGCATGTGCTGGCAGTACATCTACAACAAGGACGGCATTAAGCCCGAGTTCGTCATTTCCACCGAGCCCACCGACGGCGGCATCTACCGCGGTCACCGCGGCCGCATGGAGATCCGCGTCGACGTTCACGGTACCTCCTGCCACGGCTCCGCTCCCGACCGCGGCGACAACGCCATCTACAAGATGGCCGACATCATCGCCGACGTCCGCGCCCTCAACAACAACGGCTGCGACGAGTCGACCGACATCAAGGGCCTCGTCAAGATGCTCGACCCCAAGTACAACCCCGAGCACTTCGAGGATGCCCGCTTCCTGGGCCGCGGCACCTGCACCGTCAGCCAGATCTTCTACACCAGCCCCAGCCGCTGCGCCGTGGCCGATTCCTGCGCCATCTCCATCGACCGTCGCATGACCGCCGGCGAGACCTGGGAGTCCTGCCTGGACGAGATCCGCAACCTGCCGGCCGCCAAGAAGTACGGCGACGACGTGAAGGTCTCCATGTACATGTACGATCGTCCGTCCTGGACCGGCGAGGTCTACGAGACCGAGGCTTACTTCCCCACGTGGATCAACAAGGAGACCGCTCCGCACGTCAAGGCCCTCGTCGACGCCCACAAGGCCATGTTTGGTGACGAGCGCATCGGCTGCGAGCCCAGCATGGACAAGCGCACCGGTCGCCCGCTGTGCGACAAGTGGACCTTCTCCACGAACTGCGTCTCCATCCAGGGCCGCTACGGCATCCCCTGCGTGGGCTTTGGCCCGGGTGCCGAGTCTCAGGCTCACGCTCCCAACGAGGTCACCTACAAGGACGACCTGGTCACCGCTGCCGCCATGTATGTGGCTGCCCTGAACCTCTACGATCCGAGCCAGGCCGATGGCGACGCCACCGTGTTCCGCGCCGGTCTGACCAACAACAAGATCGACTAGTCCCATTCCTCGATTTTGTTGAGCCGGGGACAGTTTATGCCCCCGGCGCCTCCTGTTGACTTGGGGCCCGCGGTCGTTATCTCCCATGCTTCCTCAACGGTGGCGGGTCCTCGTCATGGTGCTCTGCATGTTCTAGCCACACGCGCATGCCGGAGCACATCTACTCACTGCGATCGTTTCATCTTTAGAAAGGACATTTCCATGGACGCTAAGTTTACCGAGCTCGTCGAGCAGCTGAACGGCCTCGATTTTAAGGGTATGTACGGCAGCGACTTCCTGCACACCTGGGACAAGACCACCGATGAGCTCAAGGCTCTCTACATCGTCGCCGACGCCCTGCGCGAGCTGCGCGAGAACAACGTCTCGTCCAAGATCTTCGACTCGGGTCTGGCTGTCTCCCTGTTCCGCGACAACTCCACCCGTACGCGTTTCTCCTTCTCTAAGGCCGCCAACCTGCTCGGCCTTGAGCTGCAGGACCTGGACGAGAAGAAGTCCCAGATCGCTCACGGCGAGACCGTCCGCGAGACCGCTACCATGATCTCCTTCATGGCCGACGTCATCGGCATCCGCGACGACATGTACATCGGCAAGGGCGACGCCTACATGGCCGAGGTCTCCGAGTCCGTTCAGCAGGCCTACGAGGACGGCGTTCTGGATCATCGTCCCACGCTCATCTCCCTGCAGTCCGATTCCGATCACCCCACGCAGTCCTCTGCCGACATGCTCTACCTCATCAACGAGTTTGGCGGCCTTGAGAACCTCAAGGGCAAGAAGGTTGCCGTTACCTGGGCCTATTCGCCCTCTTACGGCAAGCCGCTGTCCTGCCCGCAGTCGCTGATCAGCCTGCTGCCCCGTTTTGGCATGGACGTCACCCTGGCTCACCCCGAGGGCTACGACCTCATGCCCGAGGTCGTCGAGCGCGCCAAGGGCTATGCCGCCGAGTCCGGCACCACCTTTAAGCAGGTCAACACCATGGCCGAGGCCTTCGAGGGCGCCGACATCGTGATCCCCAAGAGCTGGGCTCCGTTTGCCGCCATGGAGAAGCGTACCAATCTGTACGCCGAGGGCGACGACGCCGGCATCGCTGCGCTCGAGAAGGAGCTGCTCGCCCAGAACGCCACCCATCAGGATTGGTGCTCCACGACCGAGCTCATGGAGAAGACTGCCAACGGCCAGGACACCATCTTTATGCACCCGCTGCCCGCCGACATCTCCGGTGTCTCCTGCGAGCACGGCGAGGTCAACGCCGACGTCTTCGACATGCACCGCGTGGGCATGTACAAGGAGGCCAGCTACAAGCCGTACGCCATCGCAGCCATGATGTTCCTGCAGAAGGTTGCCGATCCCGCCGCTACCCTCAAGGCCCTCGACGAGCGCAACACCGCCCGTTGGCTCCAGGCCTAAAGCCGGGTTGAGGTAAGCCATGTAAAGGGGGCGCTCTGCCAACCGGCGGGGTGCCCCTTTTTTGTATCGCGGGCGTGCGGGATAAGCGCTTTCGATGTGGGTGCCCGCGGCGCGAGTTATGGGTACGATGGTTTCAGGGGAGGTATCACCATGAAACTTGGTTGCGTCATTATGGCTTCGGGCGAGGGCAAGCGGTTTGGCTCTAACAAGATGCTTGCCGATATCTATGGCGAGCCGCTGATTGCCCGGACCATCGATTCGGTTCCCCGGGGCTTTGACGTCGTGGTTTCGACGCGTTGGCCCGAGGTCGCCCAGATTTGCGAGGACAAGCATTGCCCGTGCGTGCTGCACGATGGCGGGCTGCGCAGCGAAAGCGTCCGTGCGGGCCTTTCGTGGGGAGTCGAACGCAACTGGAAAGGTTGCCTCTTTTTGCCGGGCGACCAGCCGCTCGTGAGTTCGGATTCTTTTGATGCCATGGTTCGCGCATTTGACGAGCGTGGCCGCAAGCATCCGGTGCGTCTTGCGTGCAACGGTGAGCCTTCGAGCCCGGTGCTCTTTCCGGCGGAACTGTTCGATGCACTTATGTGTCTTGAGGGCAAGGACGGCGGCGGTTCGATCCTCAAGGACCGTACCGACGTGGTGCTGGTCGAGGCGCGTGCCTACGAGCTGTGGGACGTCGATACCGTCAAGGGACAGCGCTGCATAACAGAGCATATTGCCGCCTGCTCGTATTTTGATCGCGTGGCCAACTGCATCAATCAATAAGGAGCAATTATGATCATCGTCAAAAACGGCGCGCTCGTGACGCCCCAGGGGCTTCGCCGCGCCGACCTTGCCATGGAGGGCGACAAGATCGTGCGGATTGCCGCGGCGATTGAGCCGGGCGAGGACGATACCGTCCAGGACGCCACGGACTGTTGGGTGTTCCCGGGCTTTATCGATGGGCACACGCACATGCAGTGCTGGACCGGCATGGATTGGACAGCCGATAGCTTTGAGACCGGCACGCGCGCGGCTGCCTGCGGTGGCACCACGACCATCGTGGACTACGCGACGGCTGATCGCGGCGTGACCATGCCCGATGCCCTTGCCGAGTGGCACCACCGCGCCGACGGCACCTGCACGGCAAACTACGCTTTTCATATGGCACTCGCCGAGTGGAATGAGCGCAACCGCGCCGATCTCGCGGCTATGCGCGAGGCGGGCGTTTCGTCGTTTAAGACCTACTTTGCCTACGACCACCTGCGCTTGGACGATGCCGAGACGCTCGAGGTGCTCGAGGAGCTCAAGCGTATTGGCGGCATACTGTGCGTGCATTGCGAGAACGGTACGCTGGTGAATGAGCTGCAGAAGCGCGTGTACGAGCAGGGGATTCATGGGCCCGAGGGGCATGCGCTCAGCCGCCCGGACGTGTGTGAGGCCGAAGCCGTGAGCCGCCTGCTGTATCTGGCGCACCTGGCCGGCGACGCCCCAGTCAACGTGGTGCACCTTTCGACCAAGTTGGGGCTCGAGGCCATTCGTGCGGCCAGGGCGCGCGGGCAGAAGAACATCTATGTCGAGACCTGCCCCCAGTATCTGATGCTCGACGACACCTGCTATCTGGAGCAGGGCGAGGACGGCTTTGCGGGCGCCAAGTACGTGATGAGCCCGCCGCTGCGCCATGCGGGTGACCGTGCAGCCCTGCGCGAGGCGCTTGTGGCCGGCGAGATCGATACGATTGCGACCGACCACTGCAGCTTTAACCTGCATGGGCAAAAGGACCGTGGGCGCGACGACTTCCGCGCGATTCCCAACGGCGGGCCCGGTGTGGAGCATCGTCCCGTCGCGATTGCCACGAGCTTTGAAGGGCAACTGGGCCCCGAGGATCTGTGCCGCTTGATGAGCGAGAACCCGGCGCGCGTCTTTGGCATGTATCCGCGCAAGGGCTGTCTTGCCGAGGGCTCCGACGCCGACGTGTGCGTGTGGGATCCCCAGGCGCGCTGGACCATTCGCGCGGCGACGCAGCATCAGGCCGTGGACTACACGCCGCTCGAGGGTTTTGAGGCACATGGTCGCGCCAAAGCCGTGTTTGTGAACGGCGTGCTGGCGGCACGCGACGGCGAGCCCACCGGAGCCCAGCCCGGTCGCTACGTGCCTCGCTAGCAGGGGGGCCGGCTACTTGAGGCTGGTGGCGACGATGGGGCGGTCGAGAGCTGCTTCGAAGCGGTCGGCCATCGTGGGATCGCTGAGCGTGTCGACTTGGTTGAGCATGACGCGTGCGGTGCTGAGTCCCAGCGCCTGCATCTCGGCATTGAGCACCTGGGCGACGCGCTCGGGCGTGGCGATGTCGGTGAGCTCGCAGCCGCAACGCACGCAAAAGAGCTCGGGGCGGTGGACGGCTTCGTTGATGGGCTTGTCGAACCCCGAGGCGCCGACGATCCAGACGATGTTGGCGGTGCCAGAGGGGATCACCGGCTCCCAAGCGGCATGCGCCTTGAGCGGGAGTCGCTTGCTACCGTCTGCCTCGGCCAGGACGTAGTCAAAGCGCTGCGCCAGCTGGTCGAGCGGCTCGGCAGGGGCGGAGAGCTTGCCCGTCTGGGAGTCCAAGACACCTGTCTGGCAGATGCTTCCCCGCACAAGCCCCGCGCAGGCCTCGCAGGTGCAGCCTGGGGCGTGTTGGGCACCTGGCTTCCAGGCCGCGGCGTCCAGGCGACGGCTCGACCCGTCCCATGGCACGCCGGCGACGGGGAACATGCGCGTGGTGGTGCAGAGGAGCACGCGGCCGCCAGCGCGCATAAGCTCAAGGCCGAGCGTCTTTAGCAAGGTCGACTTGCCACCGCTGCCGATAATCGCGGTAATGCCCGGCTCGATCTTGAACGCCGAGGCAAGATTGCCGCTAACCGTTTCCATCTGTTCACCGCCGTATAATACTGTGATAATAAATAATCATCAGAGTAGCGGTCGAACCGCTTTTGCTCTGCTCAAACCGTAGCACAGGGAGGTGCCCCGGGAATGCTCGTTTATGTTCGCGGCGCCGGCGATATCGCCACGGGCGTCGCCGCTCGCTTGGTGCGCGCCGGCGTGTCGGTTGCCATGGCCGATATCGCGGTTCCCACGTGCATCCGTCGCACAATCAGTTTTTGCGAGGCCATTCGCCTGGGCGAGGTCGAGGTCGAGGGCATTCGCGCCCGCTTGGCGCAGACGCCGGCAGAGGCGCTCGAGATTACCGAGGCGGGGGATGTTGCCGTGGTGGTGGACCCCCGGGCACAGATGCTCGACGAACTGAAGCCCGCGGCTGTGGTCGACGCGATTCTGGCCAAGCGTAACTTGGGCACCACGCGCGACATGGCGCCTGCCGTTATTGCCGTGGGGCCGGGATTTACTGCGCCGGTCGATTGCGACGCCGTGGTCGAGACCGTGCGCGGGCATTTTTTGGGCCGCGTGATTACCCAGGGCTCACCCCAGCCCAACACGGGCGTGCCGGGCATTATCGCCGGCTATGGCAGGGAGCGCGTTATCCACAGCCCCGCCGCCGGCGTGTTTCGGTCCGACCACGCAATCGGCGACATCGTGAGCGCCGGAGACGTGATTGGCTACGCGGGCGATACGCCCATGGTCACGCAGATCGATGGCTGTCTGCGCGGGCTTTTGGCGAACGGCGTGCAGGTGACCGAGGGCTTTAAATGTGCCGACGTCGACCCGCGCGGCGATGCCAGCTATATCAACTATATTTCGGACAAGGCGACGTCGGTCGGCGGCGGCGTGCTCGAGGCACTCGCTATGCTCACCGGTGTATTCCAAGGATAGGAAATTGCAATGGAAAAGCTCGATGTGGTGAATGCTGCGCTTGCCGCCCTGCGTGCTGGCGAGACGTGCGAGCTCGTGGTAGTTGCCGGCACGGCGGGGTCATCGCCGCGCGGCGTGGGCGCCTGGATGGCCGTCTTTGCCGATGGCAGCCAAGCGGGCACTATCGGCGGCGGCAAGATCGAGCTCTTTGCGCTGGGCGAGGCGCGCGAGCTGCTGGCCGCAGGGCAATCGCGCCTGGTCCGCTACACCATGGGCGGCGAGAGCTCCGATACCGGCATGATCTGCGGCGGAGCCATCTGCCTGTGCTACCTGCATCTGGATGTATCGCAGGTGCCGTTGTTCCAGTCGGTTGCCGACGTCTTGGCGTATCGACGCATCGGCGACTTCGTCATCGACTTTGAACCGTTTGTCATCCAGGCCCTCGAAGGCGACGTGGCCGAGTACCATGGCGAGGAATCGCGCCGCACCATTGTGGGCTGCCCCGGGCTTTCGCTGGTGGAGGAGGGGAGTAACGTCACCAACACTAACGCCGCCTCCGAGATTCCTCCCGCGCACATCGAGACGCTCTGCCCCGAGGGCCTGACCTACATCTTTGGCTGCGGACACGTGGGCGCCGCGACGGCGCGCGTGCTCACGGCGGCGGGCTTTGCCGTCGTGGCCTGCGATGACCGCCCCGGCACGTTGACGCCCGAATGGGTGCCCGGTGTCTACGATCGTCGCCTGGTCGATTACAAGAACCTGAGCGAGCTGTGCCCCATCGGCCCGCGCGACCTGGTGGTCGTCGCCACGGCGGGTCACAAGTCCGATATCGACGTGGTGATTCAGGCCATGCGCGCCAAGCCTGCCTACCTGGGCTGTCTGGGCTCGCGCCGCAAGACGGCCTTTGTGCGTGCCCGCCTGGAGCAGGAAGGCTTTACGCAGGACCAGATCGGCGAGCTGCACCTTCCGATCGGCGTTGCCATCGAGGCCGAGGACCCCGAGGAGATCGCCATCTCCATCGCCGCCGAGATGATCCACCTGCGCCGCACCAAGCTCGTCCCCCGCAAGCGCTAATCGCATCCCCACCAATAAGTTGCGGTGAAATACGGATTGTTTAAGCCTGTTAGGCCGCCCAACAGTCCCTATTTCACCGCAACTGCTTGTTGGGACCCATTTGTGCGGGGGAGTTGTGGAGTTGTGCAGGCAGACGAGGTTTTTCTGGAAATACGCACCCAATGCGCGTATAGTACCGATTGTTTTGTCGGCTCCTGCTGCGTCGAGTCCAAACCGCGAAATGCCATGAGCGGCGCGGATGCAGTCAGGAGGCACGAGGACAACCCATCGTGGCCACGCCCCGTGCTTAAAACCCCAAGAAGGAGTGAACAATGGCAGAAGAGAAGTATGTGCCGCGTCTGAAGACCAAGTACAACAACGAGGTCAAGCAGCAGCTTCAGGACAAGTTCCAGTACGAGAACGTCATGATGATCCCCAAGTTTGAGAAGATCGTCGTGAACATGGGTGTCGGCGAGGCCGCTACCGATTCCAAGGCCATCGACGGTGCCGTGCGCGACCTGCGCGCCATCACCGGCCAGCAGCCGATGATCACCCGTGCCCGCAAGTCCATCGCTACCTTCCGCCTGCGCGCTGGTATGCCGATCGGCTGCAAGGTTACCCTGCGTGGCGACCGTATGTGGGAGTTCTTCGATCGTCTGACCTCCGTCGCGATCCCCCGTATCCGCGACTTCCGCGGCATCTCCGCCAAGAGCTTCGACGGCCGTGGTAACTTCTCCATGGGCGTCACCGAGCAGCTCATCTTCCCCGAGATCGACTTCGACTCCGTCGATCACCAGCGCGGTATGGACATCACTTTCGTGACCACCGCCAATACCGATGAGGAGGCCAAGGCCCTTCTGGACGCCTTCGGTTTCCCGTTCAAGAAATAGGTTCACCTGCCCTATAAGCGCCGTTCCCACAAGGGGGCGGCGCTTGGGGCGAACAATACTCTATGTGAGGAGGATATAAGTGGCTAAGACATCGATGATCGTCAAGTGCAATCGCAAGCAGAAGTTCTCTACTCGTGAGTACACGCGCTGCCAGCGCTGCGGCCGTCCGCACTCTGTGTACCGCAAGTTCGGCCTGTGCCGTGTCTGCTTCCGCGAGCTTGCACTCAAGGGCGAGCTTCCCGGCGTTAAGAAGGCCAGCTGGTAAGTCACTACCAGCGTTTCAAGCATCAGTTTGGAACAGGGAAAACGCGCTAAAAAGGCTTTGCCGTTAAGGGCGGCGAAGAACCAAGAGCACGTGTTCATCAAGAACGAAGGAGAATCTGTATGAACCTTACAGACCCGATCGCAGATATGCTTACGCGCATCCGTAACGCTAACTCTGTGAACAAGGCCACGGTCTCCATGCCGAGCAGCAAGAAGCTCGTCGAGATCGCTCGTGTTCTGCACGAGGAGGGCTACATCGAGGGCTACGATGTCGAGGACACCGTTCCCCAGAAGACTCTGCACATCACGCTTAAGTATGGTCCCAAGAAGGCTAAGGTCATCAACGGCATCCGCCGCATTTCCAAGCCGGGCCTGCGTAAGTACACCGGCGTTGCCGACATGCCCCGCGTCCGCGGTGGCCTTGGTACCGCCATTATTTCCACCAGCCATGGCGTCATGACCGACCGCGATGCTCGCAAGCACAACGTCGGCGGCGAGATCATCGCTTACGTCTGGTAATTCGCTCGGTAGGTAGAAGGAAAGGAGATCACCGTGTCTCGTATCGGTAATAAGCCTGTCCAGATTCCCGCCGGAGTCGAAGTGGCAGTCAACGGCAACAACGTTGTCGTCAAGGGCCCCAAGGGCCAGCTCGAGCTCGATGTCTTTGAGAAGCTCGCTATCAACGTCGAGGACAACGTCCTCACCGTTTCCCGTCCCGACGACGAGCGTGAGACCCGTGCCCGCCACGGCCTCACCCGCGCCCTCATCCACAACATGGTTGTTGGCGTTTCCGAGGGCTTCGAGAAGAAGCTCGAGCTCGCCGGCGTCGGTTACCGCGTGCAGCAGAAGGGCAAGAACCTCGAGTTCTCCCTGGGCTTCTCGCACCCCGTGATCGTCGAGGCTCCCGAGGGCATCACCTTCGAGGTTCCCGACAACACCCACGTGAACGTCAAGGGTATCAACAAGCAGCAGGTCGGTCAGATCGCCGCTGAGATCCGCGGCCATCGTCCTCCCGAGCCTTACAAGGGCAAGGGTATCCACTACGTTGGCGAGCACATCCGCCGCAAGCTGGGTAAGGCCGCCAAGTAGTCGTAACCGACTCACTCGCATAAGACCAGCACCCCGTCAGGTGCTGGCAAGATCAACCTTTTTAGGAGTTTACGTATGAACAAGCATAAGGCGAAGCTGGAAGGCCTCAAGCGTCGTCAGCGTCGTGTTCGCGGCAAGGTCTCGGGTACCTCCGAGCGTCCGCGTCTTCGCGTGACCCGTACTAACGCCAACATCTATGCCCAGATCATCGACGACAGCAAGGGCTCCAGCCTGACGCTCGTCTCTGCCTCGACCCTCGAGGCCGAGTTCAAGGACACCCACACCTCGAACAAGGAGGCTGCGGAGAAGGTCGGTCAGCTCGTTGGCAAGCGCGCCATCGAGGCCGGCATCACCAAGGTCGCCTTCGATCGCGGTGGCCGTATCTACCATGGCCGCGTCAAGGCCCTCGCCGACGGTGCTCGTGCCGCCGGTCTCGAGTTCTAGGAGGTATGTAGCACATGGCTCGTAATCAGAAGCAGCAGCGCGAGGCCTCCGAGTTCGAGGAGCGCGTCGTTTACATCAACCGCGTGTCGAAGACCGTCAAGGGCGGTCGTCGCATGAGCCTCGTCGCTCTCGTCGTCGTTGGCGACGGCAAGGGCAACGTCGGCGTTGGCATGGGCAAGTCCGCTGAGGTGCCCATGGCCATCTCCAAGGCGTCTCTCGATGCCAAGAAGAATATGTTCCACGTGCCGGTGACCGATCAGGGCACCATTCCGCACGAGGTTCTCGGTCACTTTGGTGCCGGCCGCATCATCATCAAGCCCGCTGTCGAGGGTACCGGCGTTATCGCCGGCGGCGCTGTGCGTCCCCTCTTCGAGCTTGCTGGCATCAAGAACGTCCTGTCCAAGTCCCTCGGTACCGACAACGGCCTCAACATCATCAAGGCTGCCGTCGAGGGCCTCAAGGAGCTCTCCAGCCCTGAGGACGTCGCGGCTCGCCGTGGCCTGACGGTCTCCGAGATGTTCGTCGGTAAGGAGAACTAAGCATGGCTGACACCATCAAGATCAAGCAGGTCCGCAGCACCAACGGTTGCAAGCAGGACCAGGTCCGTACTGTCCGTGCCCTCGGTCTCCACAGGATCCGCGAGGTTCGCGAGATTGCTGACAACGAGTCCGTCCGCGGCATGATCTTCAAGGTCAAGCACCTTGTCGAGATTGTAGAGGAGTAGCAAATGCAGCTTCACGATCTTACTCCCGCGCCCGGTTCCACCAAGAACCGCAAGCGCGTCGGCCGTGGCAATTCTTCGGGTCACGGCACCACTTCTGGCCGTGGTCAGAAGGGCCAGGGTTCCCGCTCTGGCGGCACCAAGGGTGCCGGCTTCGAGGGTGGCCAGACTCCGCTGGCTATGCGCCTGCCCAAGCTTCCGGGCTTCCGTAACCCCCGTCGTATCGAGTACACCGCTGTTAACGTTGAGCGTCTCGAGCGTAAGTTCGAGGACGGCGCTGTGATCGACGGTGCCGCTCTTAAGGCCGCTCGCATCACCAAGAGCGAGTTCGAGCCCGTCAAGGTGCTCGGCAATGGTGAGCTCACCAAGAAGTTCACGGTCAAGGTCGACAAGGTCAGCGCTTCTGCGCAGGCCAAGATCGAGGCCGCCGGCGGAAAGGTCGAGCTGCCGTGCTAAATGGTCTTAAGAATGCTTTCCGCATCAAAGAATTGCGCGAAAAGATTCTTTTTACCATAGCTATGCTCGTCGTGTACCGCATTGGTGCGCACGTTCCTGTGCCCGGCATTCCCTTCCAGGGGATGCTGGGCCTTTTCTCGACCGATAACAATTCGGTCGCCGCAGGTGCTATGGCCCTCCTGAATCTTTTCTCTGGCGGCGCGTTGAGCTATGTGTCGGTGTTTTCGCTGGGCATCATGCCTTACATCACCAGCTCGATCATCCTCCAGATGCTCCAGGCCGTCGTGCCTTCCCTGCATGAGCTTGCCCGCGAGGGCGAGGTCGGTCAGACCAAGATTACGCAGTATTCGCGTTACCTCACCCTGGCTCTGGCAATCCTCAACTCCGTGGGTTACCTCTTCCTCTTTAAGAGCTTCGGCATCAGCTTCAATGGCGCCGGCGCTCCCGAGATCATCTTCGACCTCATGATCGTCGGTACGCTCACCGCGGGCGCCATGCTGATCATGTGGATTGGTGAGCTCATCACCCAGCGCGGTATCGGCAATGGCATGTCGCTGATCATCTTCGCGAACATCATGGCCGGTCTGCCGCAGGCTATCTTCTCCAGCACCGAGGGCAATGCCGGTGGCATCATCACCATGGTGATCATCTGCGCCATCATCCTGCTGGTTATCCCGCTGATTGTTTTCCTTGAGCGCGGCCAGCGCCGCATCCCGGTCTCCTACGCTAAGCGCGTCGTGGGCCGTCGCATGATGGGTGGCCAGACCACCTACCTGCCCATCAAGGTCAACACCGCGGGTGTCGTGCCGATCATCTTCGCTTCGGCGCTGCTGTACTTCCCGGCTCAGATTGCCGTGTTTTTCCCCGGCATCGGCTGGATTCAGGCAGTTGCCTCCGCGCTTTCGACCGGTTGGCTCAACTGGGTGCTTAACGTTGTCCTCATCGTGTTCTTCGCGTACTTCTACACCTCCATGGTGTTCAACCCCGATGACACGGCCGATAACCTTAAGAAGCAGGGCGGCTTTATTCCGGGCGTGCGTCCGGGTAGGGCTACCGCGGCCTACATCAAGAACGCGCTCAACAAGATCACGCTTCCCAGCGCTGTCTTTTTGGCGCTCATCGCCATCGTGCCTTCGATCATCTTCTCCTTCACGGGTAACCATCTGATCCAGGCATTTGGCGGCACGTCCATCCTCATCATGGTCGGCGTCGTGCTCGACACGGTCGATAAGCTCGAAGGCCAGATCAAGATGTATGATTACGATGGATTCTTTAAATAGGCTAGAGGAGGATTGCTCATGAACCTCGTATTGCTCGGAGCTCCGGGTGCCGGTAAGGGCACCGTCGCACAGGAGCTCGTCGCCGAGTTTGGCGTCGCCCACATTTCCACGGGCGACCTGCTGCGTGCTGCCGTCAAGGGTGGCACCGAGCTTGGTATTCAGGCTAAGAAGTACATGGACGCTGGCGAGCTCGTTCCCGACCAGCTCGTGATCGACCTTGTCAAGGAGCGCCTTGCCGCCGATGACGCCCAGCAGGGCTTCATCCTCGACGGCTTCCCGCGCAACACCGCCCAGGCTGTGACGCTCGATTCCGAGCTCTCCGCCATGGGTCGCGAGATCGACTGCGCCCTTCTGGTCGATGTGGCCCCCGAGGTCATTATCGATCGTCTGTCTTCGCGTCGCACCTGCCGCGCATGCGGTTACACCGGCACCGCTGCCGATGCTACCTGCCCCAAGTGTGGCGGCGAGATGTATCAGCGCGACGACGACAAGCCCGAGACCATCAAGAACCGTCTCGACGTCTACGAGAAGTCCACGAGCCCGCTCGTCGACTACTATCGTGGCCAGGGTCTGCTCAAGTCGGTCAACGGTGACCAGGCTCGCGAGACCGTGTACGGGGATGTCAAAGAGGCTCTCGGTCTATGATCAAGATTAAGTCTGCAACGCAAATCGAGCAGATGAAGAAGGCAGGAGCGCTATCTAAGATGGCGCTCCGCCACGTTGGAGCCATGGTGCGCCCCGGCGTTTCCACCTTTGAGCTCGATCAGCTCGCGGAGCAGATTATCCGCATGCATGGCGGCACCCCGGCCTTTAAGGGTTACGGCGGGTTCCCGGGGACCATTTGCGCATCGATCAACGATGCCGTGGTCCACGGTATTCCCAACCCCGACATGATCCTGCGCGATGGCGATATCATCTCCATCGATACGGGAGCCGTTGTCGACGGTTGGGTCGGCGATAATGCTTGGACGTTTTTCGTCGGCACCCCCACGCCCGAAGCCAAGGCTTTGTGCGAGGTCACGCGCGATTGCCTTAAGGCTGCCATCGAGCAGGCTGTTCCCGGTAACCATATCGGGGACGTTGGTTATGCCGTTCAGTCCCTCGCCGAGTCTCACGGTTACGGTGTGCTTCGTGATTATGTAGGCCATGGCATTGGCCGCGTGATGCACGAGGACCCCAACGTTCCTAACTATGGAAAGAAGGGGAGGGGCGTTCGCCTCCAGGCCGGCATGGTCATTGCCATCGAGCCGATGGTTACGATGGGTTCCAACCATGTGAGCACGGGCTCCGACGGTTGGATTGTTACGACCAACGATCACCTGCCCGCCGCGCACTACGAGAACACCGTCGCCATTACCAATGACGGTCCGGTGATTCTCACCACGGATGCCCAAGGTGCTTGGTGCTCCCTCCAAGGCGGAGAAATGTAACAAGTTCCATTTAGTTGTGGAGCCATTACGAAGTTATTACGATGTGTGCATACGTGTTGTAGAATACTCAATCGCTGTCGTTTTCTAGAGAAAGATGATTGCTTGTGAAGAAGGAAGACGCAATTGAGCTCGAGGGTACGGTAAAGGAACCGTTGCCCAACGCCATGTTTAAGGTCGAGCTCGAGAACGGTCATTCGGTTCTGTGCAACATTTCTGGCAAGATCCGAATGAATTACATCCGTATTCTCCCCGGTGACAGGGTTGTCGTGGAGCTTTCCCCGTACGACCTGACCCGCGGCCGCATCACCTATCGCTACAAATAGCGGCACGCATACACGCACTCCATTTCCGACTGCAGGCTTAGCTCAACCTACGGTCGGATTGTGTGTGAAGACCAGCCATAGTTTTAAACGCCTGCGGCTGGGCGAGTAGATAGTAGGGAAGTAGTTTGAGCGCTACCGAAAGGAAGAACGATGAAGGTACGTCCTTCGGTCAAGAAGATGTGCGATAAGTGCAAAATCATTAGGCGCCATGGCAAGGTCCTCGTCATTTGCGAGAACCCCCGTCATAAGCAGCGTCAGGGTTAAGAGAGGAGACTACGTTGGCCCGTATTAATGGTGTCGACCTCCCGCGTGAGAAGCGCGTTGAGATCGGTCTGACCTACATTTACGGCATCGGCCGCACCACTGCGACGAAGATTTGCGTCGAGTGCAACGTTAACGTGGATACGCGCGTTAAGGACCTCACCGAGGATGAGGTTAACGCCATCCGCGATTATATCGATAAGAACCAGATCATGGTTGAGGGCGACCTCCGCCGTGAGCGCAACCAGAACGTCAAGCGCCTTATGGACATCGGCTGCAACCGCGGCCTTCGTCACCGCAAGGGCCTCCCGGTCCGCGGCCAGCGCACCCACACTAACGCTCGTACCCGCAAGGGCCCGAAGCGTCAGATCGGTGCTAAGAAGAAGAAATAAGGAGCGCTAGATAGATGGCTACTGCTAAGAAGAACGTTCGCGCTGCCCGTCTGAAGCGCGCGGACCGTAAGAACATTTCCGTGGGCCAGGCTCACATTCGTTCTACGTTCAACAACACGATCGTTTCGATCACCGATCCCCAGGGCAACGTCATTTCCTGGAAGTCGGCTGGCCAGGTGGGCTTCAAGGGCTCCCGTAAGTCCACGCCGTTCGCTGCCCAGATGGCTGCCGAGGCTGCTGCCAAGCAGGCCATGGAGCACGGTATGAAGAAGGTTTCCGTCTTCGTCAAGGGCCCCGGCTCCGGTCGTGAGACCGCCATCCGCTCCCTCCAGGCTGCTGGCCTCGAGGTCTCGAGCATCCAGGACAAGACCCCCATTCCGCACAACGGCTGCCGCCCCAAGAAGCGTCGCCGCGTGTAACTGAAAGGATCGTATCAATATGGCAATCGACAGGACTCCTGTTCTTAAGCGCTGCCGTCAGCTCGGGATCGATCCCGCTGAGCTCGGTTACAGCAGCAAGAAGGAATCTATCCGTCAGCCCAAGCGCCGTCGCAAGGAATCTGAGTACGGCATGCAGCTGCGCGAGAAGCAGAAGGTCAAGTTCATCTATGGCGTTCTGGAGAAGCAGTTCCACGGCTACTTCAACAAGGCCCGTAAGATGAACGGCGTCACCGGTGAGAACCTCATGATCATTCTTGAGTCTCGCCTCGACAACGTCGTCTTCCGTCTTGGCTTCGCCCGCACCCGCAAAGAGGCTCGTCAGTCCGTCCGTCACGGTCACTTCACCGTGAACGGCAAGCGCGTGGACATCCCGTCCTACCGCGTCAAGGCCGGCGACGTCGTCGCTGTCGGCGAGAAGTTCCGTGACCTCCTCCCCATCAAGGAGGCCCTGATTTCCTCCGAGCGCTTTGAGGTCCCTGGCTGGCTCGAGGTCGATATCGAGAAGCTGTCTGGTAACGTGCTCGCTCTGCCGACGCGTGAGCAGATCAGCGGTGATATCAACGAGCAGCTCATCGTCGAGCTCTACTCTAAGTAGTCCATCCGGGCTGCTGAGGCTGGAGGTAATACATGTCAGAATTCATTAGGCCTCAGGTTCAGGTCGAAGAGATCAACGAGACGTCTGCTCGTGTCTCCGTCGAGCCGCTCGAGCGTGGTTACGGCGATACGCTGGGTAACTCCCTTCGTCGCGTTCTTCTGTCCTCGCTCGAGGGTGCCGCCGTCGAGGCTATTCAGATCGATGGTGCGCAGCACGAGTTCATGACCATCCCTAACATGGTCGAGGATGTCACCGACATCGTCCTGAATGTCAAGGGTCTTGTCTTCAGGGCTCTCGGCACGACCGACGAGGCGACCGCCACCATCTCGGTTGACGGCCCCTGCGAGGTCACCGGTGCGGACTTCTTTATTCCGTCCGAGTTTGAGCTGGTCAACCCCGAGCAGCACATTGCTACGCTCACCGAGGGTGGCCATCTCACCATGAGCATGCGCATCGGCTATGGCCGCGGCTATGTTTCTGGCGAGGCCAACAAGCGCGACAACGATCCCATCGGTGTGATCCACGTCGACTCGCTGTACTCGCCGGTTTCCCGTTGCGCCAAGCTCGTTGAGGCTTGCCGTGTCGGTCAGCACACCGACTACGACCGCCTTGTCCTCGAGATCGAGACCAACGGCTCCATCGCCCCGCGCGACGCCGTGGTCCAGGCTGCCAATATCATCAACCAGCATATGGCCGCCTTTATGAACCTTGCCGAGACCCCCGAGGTCGAGGAGGAGGCTTCGATCTTCGCTCCCGAGGTCACCAACGACAACGTCGAGCTGGACAAGCAGATCGAGGATCTGGACCTTTCCGTCCGTTCCTACAACTGCCTTAAGCGCGCCAGCATTCACTCGGTCCGTCAGCTCGTTGAGTTCTCGGAGAACGATCTGCTCAACATCCGTAACTTCGGTGTTAAGTCGATCGAGGAAGTGAAGGACAAGCTTGAGTCCATGGGCCTGAGCCTGAAGGCTTAATGCTTCGCATATTTGAGGAGAAACTAGACCATGCGTCACAACGTTAAGAAGGGCCTGAAGCTCGGCACCGATGCGAGCCACACCAAGGCCATGAAGAAGAGCCTTGCTAAGGCCCTCTTCGAGAACGACCGCATCAAGACCACCGAGACCCGCGCTAAGGCGCTGCGTTCGGTCGTCGATCCGATCATCACCTGGGCCAAGAAGGGCGACCTGCACTCTCGTCGTCTGGCTATCGCCAAGCTCGGCGATAAGCAGCTCGTTGCCGAGATCTTCGACAAGGCTGCTCAGGGCATGTGGCAGGACCGCAACGGCGGTTACACCCGCATCATGAAGCTCGGTAACCGCAAGGGCGACAACGCTCCCATCGTTATCATGGAGCTCGTCACCGAGCCTTGCACGCCTAAGGCCAAGAAGGCTGCTCCGGCCTCCAAGAAGGCCGCTGCTCCCAAGAAGGTCGAGGCTGCCGAGGAGGCTCCTGCTGAGGAGACCGCTGAGTAGACATTCTGTCTGCATAGGCTATATTCGAGGGGTACGTTCGCGTACCCCTCTTTTTTTCGCGATACCGTTACTTGTTTGTTGGGAGCGCCCATGACTGCGCCGTCTGATTTCAATTCGATTTCCGAGCTTGACGCCACGCTCGTATTTCGCGTGGCCTATGATGGCTCGTCGTATAGCGGATTTGCCGAGCAGCCGGGACAGACGACGGTTGCGGGTGAGCTACGTCGAGCCATTGAGACGCTGCTTCGCCGCCCGATCGATCTGACGTGCGCAGGTCGTACCGATGCCGGCGTGCATGCCGTGGCTCAGTACATCAGCGTGCCCGTAACGGACGCTGAGCTCGCCCTTACGCGCCGTAGGTGGCTGCGGGCTATGGATGCCCTGCTGCCTAAAGATATCGCCATAAACGAGGTCTACAGGGCCCGTAAAGGCTTTTCTGCACGTTTTGACGCGCGTTCCCGTACGTATACGTACCGTATTGCCGATCGAGATGCGCGCCCCGTGCTGTCCCGCGGTGCCGTGTGGTGGCATCGCTATCCCTTGGATGTTGAGGCTATGTCTGCTGCCTGCCCTGCGCTTTTGGGCGAGCAGGACTTTAAAAGCTTTTGCAAGGTTGCCTCTGCCGTGGGCAAACCTACGCACCGCTGCGTAATGCGCGCCGAGTTTGGCCATGAGGTTGCGTTTGGCGAGGACATCCTGACGTTTACCATCGAGGGCAATGCGTTTCTGCATTCGATGGTCCGTACGATCGTGGGTACGCTTGTCGAGATTGGCATGCATCGCCGTGAACCCGAGTGGATGCGCGAGGTCATCGATGCTTGCGATCGTACCGCTGCGGGCCCCACGGCTCCTGCCTGCGGCCTTACGTTTATGGGCGTGGATTACGATCCCGCCGAGCTTGTCGTGCTCGACTAGGGGAGGGCTCGACGCGCCGTTTGTCGGCACCTGTCATCTGTGGGCTGCGCGTGTGCAACATCTGTTCTTGGCGTGCAGTGCAACCGGTGTCTCATTGCTTTTATTGCCGGGGTGTACCATGAACGACAGTTTGATTCATTGCTGTCGAGAGGACGGATAACTTGGTTCGACGTGGCTCGCATCCGCGACTTTCGGTGATCCTTGTGGTAGAAGGTTCGCCCAGCTATGCGATGCGTGCGCTCGAGAGTATCCAGAACCAAGACCTCTATGATTTGCAGATTGTCGTTGTCTGCCGCGATGCTGCGCCCGGTGTGCGCCATTCGCTTCAAGTTGCTGCCGACAGGGACATCCATATTGATTTGATTGACGTCGAGGATGCGAAGCGCGGCGCTTGTCTTCGTGCCGGTTTTGATGCCTCGCGCGGCTCTCAAATCATCGCCATGAACGCCGATGAGTGGTTTGCTCCGCAGTCCCTTTCCAAGATGGTCGATATCGCGTGCGATACTGCGGCAGACATTGTGCTCCCCTCGGTGTCGCTCGATCGATACGATGCGCATCGCGAGCGTCATTCGCGCGTCTTGGATGCTGCCTCTATTGCCATAGAAGACGAGTCTTCTATGGTGACTGGGCTGCCCCAGTTGATTTTGGGCGGCCTAGTCGCTCAGACCTCTGGCGTGATGTATAGCCGTCCGCTGTTTGAAGCATGCCTGTCGCGTGGCAAGGCGTACCGTACGGTTGAGTTTATGGCTTATGCGCTCTCGCAGGCACGATTCGTGTCCGGCTGCGGCGACGCTTGTTTCCACGCGGTGGCACCTAAGCTTACAGATGCCTTTGATCCCACCATGTATGCCAGGATATCCGATGACACTCGAGCGCTCGACGAGCTTGCGGACTCACTCTCGGAAGCAGATAGCGGTGGTCGGCTCAAGCTGGCAAGCCAAAAGTTCTACTTTGCCGGACTGGTCGCCTGCATCGAGAATTTGTGTCTGAGCCCGCATGGAGTGTCGTCAATCGAGCGTTCCGCCCGCATGCGTGATATGCTCGAGGCGCCTCGAACCCGTCAGATGGTCGCCGCGCTCAAGGATAACCATCGGGGACTCGGTCTGTTGTTTGGGCCTATTGCCAGCGCCAAGCCCGCGCGCTGCGTGATGTGTACGCATCTGGCAGCTTTTCTTAACCGGACGGGCGCAAAAACCGTCTAAACGGCTCATTATGAAACAAATTTACATAGAATTGTTTCGAAATGCGTTCTTATACACAAAAGCCTTCAAATAGCGTTAAACTATTCAATCACTGAATGATTGTCTCCGCCATCTTTTGGAGTGAGGGTTTGTATGGCTAAAAAACGCAATGGGCGCCAGGATGCCATTAGAGATATTGTGCGCAATAAGGACGTCCGTACGCAGCGCGTGCTGGTCGATGAGCTCCGTGCTATGGGCTTTGATTGCACGCAGGCGACTGTCTCTCGCGATATTGCCGACATGGGGCTGCGTAAGCTCCCCGAGGGTATCTATGTTCTGGCAGAGGACCTGCACCTGCAGCGTATGGTTTCCGAGCTCGTAACGGGCGTTCTGCGTACCGATAATCTGGTTATGATTAAGGCTCAACCTGGCACGGCTTCCGGCATCGCCGCCGCCGTTGATGCGGCAGAGTTGCCCGATGTGCTTGGCTCGCTTGCCGGCAACGATACGATTTTGGTTATTGCCCAGACGGCCGAGGACGGCGAGCGTCTTGAGGCGCTGATCAATAAGCTGAGCAATTCTCGCAAGTAGGCGTGCGGGTCGTGCGTTCGGCACTGTGTGCGCTGACATAGTGGCTTGTAAGGGGGCATCGACGTTGGTCGGTACCCCCTTTTGTTTGCCGGTATAAAGACCGCCCACCAGGTCGCTTTAAACTAAAAGGCCCCCGAGCAGTTTAATAAGCTGCTCGGGGGCCTTGTTGTTTATGGCCGGATGATTTCTAGCCGACCGTATCGTCAGGCGTGGGCGAGGGGTCGGGAGTGGGCGTGGGCGTAGGCGTGCCGCCATCGCCGCCGGTCGACCCACCAGTGGAGCCGCCCGTCGACCCACCAGTGGAGCCGCCCGTCGAGCCACCGGTCGTACCGGTGCCACCGGTGGTGTCGCCGCCCGTGGTCTCGGTGGTCGTGGTCGTCGTGGTGGTCGTTGTGGTGGTTTCCTCTTCGTCTTCGTTCTCGTTCTCGTCCTTGTCGTCGTTCTCCGTCTTCTTGGTGTTGTTGGTGCCGTAGAACTTCCAGGCGCTGTTGTTCTTATAGGTGGGCGCCGTTCCGGTCGCAAATTCCTCGCGCTCGGTACCGGTCAGAACGGTGTTCATAAACCGCTTAAAGACAGGCAGGTTGGTGCTGTCGCCCAGCAGGTCTGTGCCGTATTTTTGGATGGGGATCTCGCCCGCGGAATAGCCGGTCCACAGGGCGCACGCCAGCTGCGGGGTATAGCCGCAGAACCACAGGTTGGTGGTGTTGTCGGTGGTGCCCGTTTTGCCGGCATAGGGCTGGTTGACGCTCAGGGCACCGGCAGCACCCGTACCGCCGCCCTGCATGACGCCGGACAGAACATCGGTGACCGCGGCGGCCTCGCCCTCGGTAAGCACCTGTGAGGGATTGTCGGTGTGCTGGTACAGCACCGAACCGGTACGAGAGTCAATCTCGGTGATGGCGATCGGCTGGCGATAGTAGCCGCCGTTGGCAAACGTCGCGTAGGCGGCGGCCATCTCGAGCGGCGAGATCGAGCCGGTGCCGAGGGTCATGACGGGAACGTCCTCGATGTTGTCCTTGGCGGGATCGATGCCGAGCTTTTTGACGAGCGAGATGATCTTGCTGTTGCCGACGGCTTCCGCCACCTGGATGTAGCCGGTGTTGGAGGAGTATGCCGTCGCCTGCTTAAGCGTGATGTTGCCATAGCTATGGTTGGCGTAGTTTTGGACCTCGGTCGTGGTGCCCTTGGCCTTGAGCGGCGAGTTGCAGTTGAGGGTGACGTTGGGGTTCATGCCGTTTTGGATGGCAGTTGCCAGCGTAAAGGCCTTAAAGGTGGAGCCGACGGGACGCTTGGCCGTGGCATGGTTTACGTGGTTCTCGTCGGCGTTGTAGTCGTAGCCGCCCACCATGCACTTGATGTAGCCGGTCTTGGGGTCGACGACGACCATGCCCATGTCCAGGCCGTCGAGCGAGAGCGTGTCGAGCTGCTCTCGGACGGCATTCTCTGCCACCTGCTGCATCGTGGGGTCGATGGTGGTCTTGACGGTCAGGCCGCCCTTAAAGAGCACGTCGGTCGAGAACTCCTGCTCCAGCAGCTGCTTGACATAGGCGACAAAGTAGGGCTGCGAGTATACGTCGACGCCGCTGCCCGAAATCTCGGTCACGTTGAGGGTGATGGGCTCGGCCTGTGCGGCATCGTGCTCCTCCTGCGTAATGTGGCCCAGGCGCAACATGTTGTCGAGGACCTTGTTGCGACGGGACAGCGCCAGGTCGGGGTTGACCGTGGGGTCGTACTGCGAGGGCGAGTTGGGAAGGCCGATGAGCAGCGCGGCCTCGCTGAGGGTGAGGTCGGCGGCGCTCTTGGATAGGTAGGTCTCGGCGGCGGCCTCGATGCCGTAGGCGCCGTGGCCGTAGTAGATGGTGTTGAGGTACATCATGAGGATCTCGTCTTTGGAGTACATGTCCTCCATCTTGACGGCGATGTAGGCCTCGCGCACCTTACGCTCGATGGTCGAGTCGAACTGCTCCTCCTGCAGGATGGTGTTGCGCGCCAGCTGCTGGGTGATAGTCGAGGCGCCTTCGTGTCCGCCGCCGAGGGTTGCCACCGCAGCACGCGCGATACCCCACAGGTCGATGCCGCCGTGCTCGTAGAAGCGCTCGTCCTCGACGTCAACGGTGCCCTGCAGCACGTAGGGGGAGACCTCGTCCTTGGTGATGGACTTGCGGTTTTGCGTGTAGAAGCTTGCAATCTTGTTGCCGTTGCAGTCGACGATCTCGGTGGGCTCGCTCACCAGATACGCGTTGGCGTCGGTGTAGTCGGGCAGATCGGACAGCCAGCGGTTGACGTTGCCGACCATGCCGATGCCAAATGCCACGCCCGCGATAAGCAAAAAGCCCAAAAACGAGAGCAGGATTATGGGCAGAGCATGCGTCTTTGAACGGCTGCGTCCCTGTCGTTGGCGAGGACCCATATATTGACCTCCAGGTATGTCGTGCCGGACGGTGGATGTGCCGTCGGGGCAGGATGGACATAAGTTATTACACGATAAACCAAACGGGGCGCGCGGGGCCTCGTGTATGCTGGAAGACGGCATTTTTCAGAGTGAATGCATACCTTGGTAAGGAGTTTGTCGATGGCGATTCGGACGATGGGGCCGAGCGGACAATACGAGACTGGATTGGATGCTGCCGGCACGGCGCTGCCCGAGCTGCTGGCGCCGGCGGGCGGGCTCGACCAGATGCTTGCGGCCATCGCCGCGGGTGCCGATGCCATCTATGCGGGGTTGGGCGGCTTTAACGCCCGTGTGAGCGCCCATGGCTTTACGGATGACGAGTTTGCGCGCGGTTGTGCCGTGGCGCATGCCCATGGCGTGCGTGTGTACGTGACGCTCAACGTGTTCGTGTTTGACGATGAGTTGTCCGACGCGGTGGCGCTGGGAGCTCATGCACTGGAGCTGGGCGCCGATGCTCTGATTGTCGCCGATGCCGGGCTGGCCTGCGCGCTGCGCGCGGTGATTCCCGGGGTCGAGATTCACCTGTCCACGCAGGCGGGCGTTCATAGCGAAGGCGCCGTGCGGCTTGCCGCCGATGAGCTGGGGGTCGAGCGCGTGACGACGGCACGCGAGCTGACGGTCGACGAGATTGCGGCGCTATGTGCCACGGGCGTGCCCATCGAGGTATTCTGCCACGGTGCGATTTGCATCGGCTATTCGGGGGCGTGCGAGTTCTCGGCCCTGCGGCGTGGGCGCTCGGCGATGCGCGGCGACTGCACGCAGCCGTGCCGTCTGGCGTACGACCTGGTGGACGAGGCGGGGCAGAGCGTTGTCGCCGTCGAAGGGGATCGCCTGTTGTGCCCGCGCGACTATCTGGGTATTGCGCATCTGCCCGAGCTTGTAGATGCCGGCGTGGCGTCGCTCAAGATCGAGGGGCGCATGAAGAACCCCGATTACGTATTCAACGTGGTGCGGGTGTGGCGCCGGGCACTCGATATGCTGTGCGACGGCGCGTGGGACCCCGATGCCGTGGAAGAGCTTGAGCGCGAGCTGGGAAGGTCGTTTAACCGCGGGTTTACCGACGCGTATTTGCGAGGCCGCTCGGGTGCGGAGCTTATGAGTTTTGAACGCGCAATTAACCAGGGCGTGCGCGTGGGGCGTTTGGTCGCTGTGGGCCACGAAGAGGTGACCGTTGAGCTCGACGCCGCCGTGGCGGCGGGTGACACGCTCGAGATTCGGTTCTATCCGGGTGTCGACGCGCGTCCCGATGTGCCCAAGCGCTGGCCGCAGGTGCCCTGCCCGGTGGATGCAGCAGCGGGGAAGCGCATCGTCGTGCATTGCAAGCGTAAGGTGGACGCGGGCTGCGAGGTGTACCTGATTCGCAGCGCCGGCGTGTTGGATCAGACGGCGGCGGTGTTGGAGCGCATGCGGGCCGAGGCGGATGCGATTGCGCCCGTTGAGCGTGCCGTTGAAGTGCTGCCCTTTGAGGGCGTTGCGGTGGATGGCGGTGCATCGACGGAGTTGGTGGAGTGCGCGGTTCCCACTCGCATGGTTTTTGCTTGGCAGCTGATGGATGCCGACCCGCGCGGAGAACTCGATTTGTCCGACGCCGTTGTGGTGCTTGACGAGGTGTGCCGCGCAGGTGACACCGAGCGGACTCGGGCGCTTATGCAACGCGCCGGGCGCGTCGTCTGCCGCAATCTGGGACAGGTGGCGATGGCCCGCGAGCTGGGCGCGACGTTTGACGTGGCGGCGCCGGTGTTCTGCGCCAATCGGGCCACACTTGCTTGGCTGCGGGGCCTTGGCGCGGGGTGGGTATACTTGCCTGCCGAGTTGCTCAGCAATGATAGGGGGCGTATTGCCGAGCTGGCTGCTGAACCCGGCGTCCTTGGTCCCATCGACGCCGACCGTCCCGAGCTTATGGTGTGCGAGCACTGCCTGTTGACCGCCGAGGGCGTCTGCGCCACCGATGCGACGGGGCAGGTCCGTTGCCGCGACTGCTTGCGTCGTCGGCAGGTGCGCTATCTGGTCGAGCGTGACGGCGCACGTCTGCCAGTTGCCATCGACGCATGCGGCAGGACGAGGGTTTTCCTGTCGTAGGTGCCGCGTCGCGTCAGTTTGTTATCATATGAGAGTTTATGGACTTCCAGCACCGCCGTTTTCGGCGAGGGTGCTATAGCAAAAGGAGGATACCCAATGCTGTCTGTTGACGAGCAAATGCGTATCATCACCTCGGGCGCCGCGCAGATCGTTCCCGAGGCCGACCTTCGCAAGAAGCTTGAGAAGGGCGAGCCCCTCAATATCAAGCTCGGCGTCGATCCCACCAGCCCCGACCTGCACCTTGGCCATGCCGTGCCGCTGCGCAAGATGCGTCAGTTCCAGGACCTGGGCCACAACGTCACCCTCATCATCGGCAACGGTACCGCGCTGATTGGCGATCCCTCGGGCAAGAACTCCACTCGTCCGCAGCTTTCGCAGGAGCAGATCGAGGCCAATGCCGAGACCTACGTGAGCCAGGCCATGAAGATCCTGGATCCCGAGAAGACCACCATCGTGCACAACGGTGACTGGATCTTGTCGATGGATCTCGCCGGTCTGCTGCAGGTGTGCTCCAAGTTCACCGTCGCCCGTATTCTCGAGCGCGACGACTTTACCAAGCGCTACCAGTCTCAGACGCCGATCGCCCTGCATGAGTTCCTGTATCCCGTGATGCAGGCTTTCGACTCCGTGCAGATCAAGGCCGACGTGGAGATGGGCGGCACCGATCAGCTCTTCAACCTGCTCGCCGGCCGTGAGCTCATGGAGAAGATGGGCATGGAGCCCCAGATCGCGCTCACCATGCCGCTGCTCGAGGGCACTGATGGCGTCCGTAAGATGTCCAAGTCCTACGGTAACTACATCGGCCTGACCGACGCGCCCAAGGATATGTTCGGCAAGACCATGTCCATCCCCGACGAGATGATCGGCAAGTACTACCGCCTGGCCAGTTCGCTCACCCCGGCCGAGGTCGACAAGATTGACGCCGCCCTGGCTGACGGTTCCGCCGACCCCTACGAGCTCAAGCGCGCTCTGGGCCGCGACCTGTGCGACACCTACCACGGCGCCGGTGCCGGCGACGAGGCTCAGGCCGAGTTCGACCGCGTGTTCAAGGAGGGCCAGCTCGCCGACTTCCCCGAGAAGCATGTTGAGCTGACCGTCAACGACGAGGGCCAAATCTACCTCGCCGGCCTGCTCAAGGACTTGGGTCTTTCGGCGAGCGCCGGTCAGGCCCGCCGCGACATCGACGGCGGCGGTGTCAAGATTAACGGCAAGGCCGTGGCTCCCAAGAGCTACAACATCGACCCCAGCGCCCTCAAGCTGGGCGACACCCTCTCCGTAGGCAAGCGCAAGGGCTTTAAGTTGGTCTAGCAAGTAGGTCAACCTAACATGTGCAATAGGGCCGCAGCCGGGATTCCCGACTGCGGCCTTTTTGGATGATCCCTTGGGGACGGAGGAAAACGGATCACCGAGCCAGACCGACCCCCTCGGTGATCCGTTTTCCTCCGTCCCCAAGGGATCATTTGGCGGTGCCGTTAAGCGGAAGGGGTGTTATCGGCGGCCTCCTTTTGGGCATACAATGGCTATTGGTTTGCTGCGGTGAAGGCCTGTCCGCTCCGCAGCTTTTTTCTACGGTTAAAGGAGTATGTATGTCCGTTGAGGTCATGAGGTCTGTGATCGAGGCCGCCGAGGGTCGCGTGCCCGTCGACACGCTGTTTGCCAACGCGCAGATCGTCGATGTGTACGGCCAACGCGTAGCGCCCGGTAGTGTTGCCGTCAAGGACGGCGTGATCGTCGGTGTGCTCTACGATGGTCGCGACGATGCCGCCGGTACGTATGAGGCTACCGAGGTCATCGATTGCCAGGGCCGCTATCTTGCCCCCGGTTTTATTGACGGACACTTGCATATCGAGTCTTCGAACATCCGCCCTGCCGAGTATGCGCGCATGGCGGCGACGCGCGGTACCACTACTGCCATTGCCGACAGCCACGAGATTGCCAACGTGGCGGGGCTCGACGGCCTGCGCTTTATGATTGAGGACGGTCGTCGCGCTCCTATTTCCATCAAGTACATGATGCCCTCGTGCGTGCCCGCACTGCCCGACGAGCAGGCCGGTGCCGTCATCACCGCTGCCGATATGCAGGCGTTTTTTGCCGAATATCCGGGTGATGTCTTTGGTCTGGGCGAAATGATGAACCTGCCGGGCGTCTTTATGGCCGATCCCGAGACCTGTGCTCGTATCGACGCTGCCAACCAGACGCCGTCCAAACAGGTCGACGGTCATGCCCCGCTCGTTGCCGGCAAGGACCTCAACGCCTATGCCGCAGCAGGTATTATCGCTGACCATGAGTCGACGATTCCCGAGGAGGCATTCGACAAGCTGTCTCGCGGCATGTATGTGATGCTGCGCGAGGGTACGTGCAGCCATGACCTGGCCAACCTGTCGCCGATGCTGCTGGAGAATCCTGCCCGTGCCCGCCGTTGCTGCTTTGCGACCGACGACCGCGCTCCTTCCGATGCGCTTGCGTCCGGCATGATCGACAACGCCTGCCGCGTGGCGATTGAGGCCGGTATCGACCCGGTGGTCGCTATCTCCATGGCGTCCCTTTCCACGGCTGAGGCGTTTGGCCTGGATCACGGCTGCCGCGACCCGCACGAACTGCGTGGCGCCATCGCCCCGGGCAAGCGTGCCGACCTGCTGGTGCTCAATGACCTGACGTTTGCCACGGCTCCGCATCGCGTATATGCCGCCGGTGCTCTGGTGGCGCAGGACGGTACCTTTGTGGGCGAGATTGCACCCGAGATGGCCGAGGTCGCAGCCCTTGCCGATGAGCTGCGCGCCTCCGTTAAGCTGCCGAAGCTTTCGCTCGACGTGTTCGACTATGCCTTTAAGCCGGGCGAGGCCGTGATTGACGTGGTGCCGGGTAAGGCCATCACGGGTATGGCTCGCCCCGAGAGCGCCGAGGGCCTGCGTCGCATTATGCTGATTGAGCGCCATGGCCGCGGCGTGTCGTTGCAGGCCGAGGGCGCCGACGGCGATGGCCCCGCTGGCCTGGGACTCGTTGGCAAGCATATCGGCCGCGGCTGGGTGCGCGGCTTTACCATCACGGGTGGTGCCATCGCCTCGACGATCGGACACGACTCGCACAACGTGTGCGTCGTGGGCGACAACGCCGCCGATATGATGGCCGCCGTTGAGGCCGTGGGCCAGGGCGGTCACGTGCTGGTGCGCAACGGCGAGGTCGTGGCGCGCATTCCGTTGGCGCTCGGTGGCCTGATGAGCGAGGGCACGGCCGAAGATGTCGCCGCGCAGCACGACGACTTTATGGTCAAGGCGCGTGCCATGGGCGTCGAGCCGCCGCTCGACCCCATCATGGGCATCATCTTCCTGCCCCTGCCGGTGATCCCGACGCTCCGCATCCGCCCCGAGGGCATGTTCGACGTCACGACCTTCACCTACGCCGACTAGTCATCGGGGACGTTCTTAAACGACTAGCCGTCGGGGTGGCGTGTCGCCTGGCGCCGCGACCGTGAGGCCTCTGGCATGTGTGAGCTATTTGCCAGGTCCTTGTAACGTTTGCGCCCGCAAGGTCTTATCTGAGCTCCCTTTGGGTACGTTGGAATCGGATATACGTCCGATTCCATCAAGCCCGAAGGGAGCTTTTCTATGTTTAAACTGATTGCATCCGATATGGACGGCACGTTGCTTGACGAAAACGGCCAGGTGCCTCCCGAGACCTACGAACTGATTCTGGCGCTACACGAGCATGGCGTGCATTTCGCCGCATCGTCAGGCCGTCGTTACGACCGCCTGTGCGAGTTCTTTGCACCTGTTCGCGACAAGATGGACTTTGTCGCCGCTAACGGCGCCCAGGTCTACGCCGACGGTAAGATGGTAGACCGCGAGGTGTATTCGCACCTGGCGATTCGAAGGCTCGCCCAGGCCGTCGCGACGTTTCCCAATCTGCATCTTGCACTTTTTGACCGAACCAAGTCCTTCTTGCTCGATGACGAGTGCAAGTTCGTGCGTGAGGTCGATAAGGACCTTCCCAATGCCGAGCGCATTTGGGAGCTGCCCGACCCCAGCGTAAATATCATCAAGGCGAGTATCTTTTGCGATGACGGTGCCGTTATGGACAGCGCTTACGTACTACAGCGCGAACTCGGTCAGCTCTTTACTTTTGCGCCTTCGGGCAACGCGTGGATCGATGCCATGCAGCCCGGCGTGTCGAAGGCCTCGGGCATCGCGCAGCTCGCGGAGCATTACGGGATTGGACGCGACGAGGTCATGGCGTTTGGCGACTCGATGAACGACTACGAGATCATTCGCTTTGTCGGCACGGGCTGCGCGATGGAAAACGCGCGTCCCGCGCTCAAGGCGGTGGCCGATCGCGTGGTGGGTTGTAACCGCGACCACGCCGTCCAGCAGGAGCTCCGTCGCGTGCTGGAGAGTCTCGCTTAATCCGGCAGATGGGGACGTTTCTTTTCTGCCGACAGGGGGGGGGACAGTCCTTGCAGCTTTTTCGCGAAGAGTGTCCCCAACGACTAGTCATTTAAGAACGTCCCCAATGACTGGCCAATGACTAGGCGAGGGCGGCCATGATGGTGCGGGCGACGCCGTCGTGGTCGTTGTCGTATTCGGTGATGGCGTCGGCGGCGTCGCGGTCCTCGGGCTCGGCGTTGATCATGGCTATGCCGTGGCCCGCTGCCTGCAGCATGGGGATGTCGTTGATGTTGTCGCCGAACGCCCAAGCGTCGGCGAGACGCTCGCCCAGGTGCTCGCAGAGCCACGTGAGGGCTGTTCCCTTGGTGGCGCCCTCGCCCATGACCTCGATATTCATGGCGTACGAACGCGTGACCTCAATGTCTCCGAGCGTGTCGAGCTCCGCCGCGATGGCGTCGCGATCAGCCGGGTCGTGCCAGTACATGGCGATGCGCTCGAGCGTCTCGACCTCGTCGATCTTGCTGTCGATATCCATGTCGATCGGTGTTCGTGTGCGCTTGAGCGAAGCCGCGATGTGGGGGTCGCCGCCGCAGAATTCGTCCAGGCGCGTGTAGAGCGAGCGGGGGAGGAAGCACTGCCCATCCGCGAAGATATCGAAGGTCACATCGTGGCCGGCGGCGATGCGATGGATGCGATGGGCAATGCCGCAATCGAGCGGATGGCTCAAGATGCACGTGGCGCGCGAGGCGTCGGTGGGCACATCGTCGTCGAGCTGCCAGACGCTGGCGCCATTGGCGCAGACGGCATAGTGCACGGCGGGATGGGCGAGGATGGGCTCAAAGATGCCCGACAGCGGACGTCCCGTGCAGGGCACAAATTCAATCCCGCGTCGAGCGAGCTCGTCGAGCATCGCCCAGGTGGCATCGCTCATCTGCTTATCGCTCGTCAACAGCGTTCCATCCATATCGGAAAACACAATCATTTGATGCAGCCCTTTCTGCTGGCATAAAAAGCGTGGCCGAGGGCGGTGATTCCCTGGCCACGCTCGAGTTCTATAACGGTCCGCGTCCTAGCGGTCGGCGAGCGGCTTGTACTCCAGCGGCTCGATAACCGGGCGGTAAGCCGGGCGAATAATGCGGTGCGCGCAGAAGAGCTCTTCCATGCGGTGTGCCGACCAGCCGGCCATGCGGGCGACGGCGAATAGCGGCGTAAAAAGCGTCTCGGGTACGCCGAGCATCTTGTAGATAAAGCCTGTGTACAGGTCGATGTTGGCGCAGATGGGCTTAGTCATGCCGTGGTCGCGCATCACCTGCGGTGCCAGGCGCTCAATGCGCTCGATGAGTGCGAACTCTTCGCCCAAGTCCTTTTTGGCTGCCAGTGAGCGCGCGTAACGGCGGCAGACCTCGGCGCGCGGGTCGCTGAGCGTATAGACGGCGTGGCCCATGCCGTAGATGAGGCCCGTGCCGTCGAAGGCCTGCTTGTCGAGGATCTTGCCCAGGTAGGCCGCGACCTCGTCCTCGTCCTCCCAATTGGAGACATGCGCACGGATATCCTCGTGCATGGACACGACCTTGGCGTTGGCGCCGCCGTGGCGCGGGCCCTTGAGCGAGCCGATAGCCGCGGCGTAGGCGGAATACGGGTCGGTGGCCGAAGAGGACAGCACGCGGCAGGCAAACGTGGAGTTGTTGCCGCCGCCGTGCTCGGCATGCAGCATGAGCATCACGTCGAGCAGCATGGCTTCGTCGTGGGTGAATGCCATGCCGCCGCGCAACACCTGCAGGATGGTCTCGGCGGTGGAGAGGCCGGGTGTGGGGTGCGGTACATGAACCTCGGAGCCGCGGCGCTTGGCGACCGAGGCCATATGCGCGAAGGCAGCGATGCGGGGGAGACGGGCGAGCATGGAGATGGCGACGTCGATTTCGTGCTCGGGTGTAATGGCGTCGGGCTCGGCGTCGAAGGCGTAGAGCAGCAGCACGGCGCGCTGAAGCACATTCATGATGCTCGACGACACCGTGGTCATGGGGAACTCGCGGACGTATTCGTCGCTCAGGTGCCTAAAGGCACCCAGGCGTTCGCAAAAACCGTCGAGCTCCTCTTTGGTGGGCAGCGAGCCCGTGATGAGCAGGTAGGCGACCTCTTCGTAGCCATAGCGATCCTCGGCCTGGGCGTTGTTGACCAGGTCCTCGATGCTGTAGCCACGAAGCGTGAGTTTGCCCTGATCGGGCACGACTTTGCCGTCGACCTTGTTGTAGCCGTGCACGTCCGAGATGCGGGTAAGGCCCGCGACCACGCCCGAGCCGTCGGCATTGCGCAGGCCGCGCTTGACGTTGTGCTCTACGAACAGGCCCTCGTCATAAGGGGCGGTCGGCAGGCCGTGGTAGAGGTTTTCGCTCTCGGGCGAAATCTGGCGGCTTGCCTCATAATCCAAGACCAGGCGGCTCAGATGGTCATCGAAGCGGTAGTAGATTTTCTTGGCGTCGTAAGCCATGCGCGCTCCTCTCCGGTCCGCTTTGGGGCCGCGCGCTTGGACGATATGACGTCAAGCTGCCCCGAGCGGCTTGTTCGCTACAGGCGGTACATAAAGTTAAAGACGTCCTCGCGCTGGATGGACACGTTGACGCCCGAAAGCTCGCCTGCTTCGGCCAGGGCCTTCTGCAGCTCGGCGAAGTCGAGCTTGGACTCGGCGGTGTCGGCCAGCATGGTCATGGTGAAGATGTCCTCGATAATGGACTGCGTAATGTCGCGGATGTCGACGTTGGCCTCGCCCAGAACACGGGTGACGCCGGCGACGATACCGGGGCGGTTCTTACCAAGGACGGTGATGACGATACGGGAGGACGAGATCTCGGCCATGGGAAACCCTTTCGCGTGGTTGCGGCGCGCGCGGGGCGCTCCGCTACGGTACAGTGTTCATCATTGTACCTGTCTGACGCCAAAAGGAGTGTGCTTGCTGCGGCGTTACACGTCTGCAACATGGGTGAAGGCTCGATGGGGTACGTGCTCGCTGCGATTGGCCACGCCGCATTGCGCAAAGACCGTGAACCTTTTGTGGGACGTGCGGCGCCGTGGTACCATAGCCGAGTTTGTTGTCTTGGTCGGAAACCAAGACGCCTTATGCGCTGATCGGTAACCAGCGCCTGACTAATAAGGAGTCCTACCATGAAGCAGGGTATCCATCCCCAGTATGTCGAGTGCACGGTGACGTGCTCCTGCGGCAACACCTTCAAGACGCACGCTACCGTGTCCGAGATGAAGGTCGAGCTTTGCAACGAGTGCCACCCGTTCTACACCGGCCAGCAGAAGTTCGTCGACACCGGTGGACGCGTCCAGCGCTTCGCCGACAAGTTCGGTGGCGCCGCTGCCGCCCAGCTCAAGAAGGCTGAGGAGGCCAAGGCTGCCAAGGCCGCCAAGGCTGCTGAGGCCGAGGCCGCTCGCAAGGCCGCCGCTGAGGCTAAGGCTGCCGAGAAGGCTAAGCGTGCTGCTAAGTTCGCCGAGGAGGCTGCCAAGCAGGCCGCCGAGGCTCCCGCAGAGGTTCCCGTCGAGGAGGCCGCTGCCGAGGCCGAGACCACCGAAGCTGCTGAGTAAATAGCTCGCCGCGGAATCGCTCGCATTCATGGCAAAAGAGCCGCGCATCCATTTGGGTGCGCGGCTCTTTTCTATTTGATGCAAAACCTGCCAAAATGAACCTGTCACTTTTTAGAAGGTTATCGTTAGGGGGTTGCGTGGACACGACGACGCTACATGGGCACGCTCGCGCGGCAGCGAAGAAGCGAGCGCTCGATGCGGCATTTTTTAGGAAGGGCATTGCCGTCGCGGCATTATCGAGCTGCATGTACGCGCTATATACAGCGTTTGTTACCGCCGGTCAGCTCTTTGGCGTCTGGACAAATTGGTTTGGCACGCTTGACCCCGCCTGCCTGCTCGTCGTGTTTATCCTGCCCACCATTGCCTCGGGTATCAACGACGTGCTCAGCGCCGTCTGGGCAACAGGTTTTACCGCCAAACAGGGAAAGATTGCCGACCTCGGCCGTTGCATCGCCTCAAAGCCCGGCATCATAGTCATCGCGGCGGCCGCCCTCGGCGGACCCATTGCCTCTGCTGCCTATGTGATCGCGCTCTCGCAGGCGGGGACCCTTGCCGTGCCCATTGCGGCGCTCAATCCCGCAATCGGCGCGATTCTTGCTCGCATCTTTTACAAGCAGCCGCTCGGCCTCCGCGTCGGTGTCGGCATCGGCATCTGCGTGATTGCTGGCGCCATGATCGGCGGCGCCGGGCTTGGCGGTCAGCCGGCGCCCGGTATGGCCCTCGGCTTGGGGCTGGCATTGCTTGCCGCCCTGTGCTGGGGCGTCGAGGGCTGCGTGGGCGGTCGCGCCACCTGCATGATCGACCCCCAGATCGCCATCAACATCCGCCAGCTCGTCTCTGGCCTCGGAAATCTGTGCCTGGTATTGCCCGTTCTTACGCTGGCATGCGGCGAGCCCCTGGGGCAGAGCTACGCCTATGTCGCCCATGCGCTCATGGACGGCTCCTCGATCGCCTTTTTCGCGTGCTCGGGTTTTGCCGCCTATTTTTCGTTTATGAGCTGGTATCGCGCGAACGCTATGTGCGGCACGGCGCTGGGCATGGCCATCAACGGCACCTATACCTTTACGGCGCCGCTGCTCACGTGGGTCATTGTCGGCTTGGTCTTGGGCTTTGACGGCTATGCGTTGCCGTCGGTCGCCTGGATTGCGGCGGTCGTCAACCTGCTGGGCATCTGTCTTATCGCCGTGAATCCCCTGGATGCGGTTAAAAAAGTCGGAGGATCGGATGCTGCCGCTTAACTATGCCATGCTCAAGTACTTTACCCGTCACGACGAGGCCTGCGTTGATGACGTCATGGCAGAGCTTGCACCCGAATACGCGTCATTTGCCGCATTCACCAAGTCGCGTATGCAAGAGGCGCTCATGACCGCGCATAAAAACGGCCTGATCGACGAAGTCCGCTATGATTTGGATGCCGAGGACGAGCTCCGTGTTTTCTATCGGGCAGACCGTGCCCAGCAAAGGACCATCAACGCCTACCTGGGCTCATGACCGACCTCAATAAATCCGTCCCAAATTGGCAGGCTGTCGTAGTTATTACGTGGTCGAGTGTGTCGACCGCATAGGTGGCGCCTTGTTTGGCTAAAGTACAATTATCTATGTTTAACTCGCTCGGAGCTGCATGCCACGGGCGATGGCCAAAAAGGAAAACCACATGGGATTCATGTCAAAGCTGCTGTCCTTTGGATCTGATAAGGACCTCAAGCGCTACTACAAGATTGTCGACAAGATCAACGGTCTTGAGCCCCAGTTTGAGAAGATGACCGAGGAGGAGCTCCGCGGCCAGACCGATAAGTTCCGCGAGCGTTACGCCAACGGCGAGTCGCTCGACGACATGCTTCCCGAGGCCTTTGCCACCGTGCGTGAGGCTTCCAAGCGCACCATGGGCATGCGCCACTTTGACGTGCAGCTCATTGGCGCCATGGCACTGCACGAGGGCCACATTGCTGAGATGAAGACTGGCGAAGGTAAGACCCTCGTCTCCACGTTGGCCGGCTATCTCAACGCTATTGCCGGCAAAGGCGTACACGTCGTTACTGTCAATGATTACCTTGCCAAGCGCGACTCCGAGTGGATGGGCCGCATCTATAAGTACCTGGGCATGACCGTCGGTCTGCTCCAGAACAACATGCCGCTCGAGCTCAAGCGTCCGGCCTACCAGGCAGACGTCACCTACGGCACCAACTCCGAGTTCGGTTTCGATTACCTGCGCGACAACATGGTTACCCGTCCCGAGCAGCGCGTACAGCGCGGCCACAACTACGCCATCGTCGACGAGGTCGACTCCATCCTGATCGATGAGGCCAGGACGCCGCTCATTATCTCGGGCGCTGGCACCAAGTCCGCCAGTACCTACAAGGACTTCGCGCGTGCCGTGCGTGGCCTTGAGCGCGGCGAGGACGTGTCGCACGACATGCTCACCGCCACCGAGGATGCTGAACCCACGGGCGACTACGTCATGGACGAGGCCAAGCATACCATCGCCGCCACCGAGCGCGGCCTTAAGAAAATCGAGCGCCGCCTGGGTATCGATGACATCTATGCCGATCTCTCCGGCCAGCTGGTCAACCACCTGCAGCAGGCGCTGAAGGCCCAGTACATGTTCCACCGCGATAAACAGTACGTGGTCACCAACGGCGAGGTCAAGATCGTCGACGAGTTCACCGGCCGCATTATGGAAGGCCGCCGTTACTCCGAGGGCCTGCACCAGGCCATCGAGGCCAAAGAGGGCGTGCTCGTACGCGAGGAGAACCAGACCCTGGCCACCATCACCCTGCAGAACTACTTCCGTCTGTATGACAAACTCTCTGGCATGACCGGTACGGCGCTTACCGAGGACGCCGAGTTCCGCGAGATCTACAAGCTGCCCGTCGAGGTCATCCCCTCCAACAAGCCCGTGCAGCGTGTTGACCACGAGGACCTGGTGTACCGCACCGTCCAGGCCAAGTACAACGCCGTTGCCGACGACGTCGAGCGACGTCACGCCAAGGGCCAACCGGTCCTGGTGGGCACCGTCTCCATCGAAAGCTCCGAGAAGCTGTCGGCCGCCCTTACCAAGCGCGGCATCGCGCACGAGGTCCTCAACGCTAAGCATCACGAGCGCGAGGCTCATATCGTTGCCCAGGCCGGACGCTACGGCGCCGTGACCATCGCTACTAACATGGCCGGTCGTGGTACCGACATCCTGCTGGGCGGCAACCCCGACGAGCTGGTGCGCGAGCGCCTTGAGTACGAGGGCCTGACCATGGAGGACGTGACGCCCGAGCAGCTCGAGCAGTTTAACGCCGAGGCCAAGGAGACCTGCAAGGCCGAGCGCGAGCGCGTGCTTGCCGCCGGTGGCCTGACCGTCATCGGCACCGAGCGCCATGAGTCCCGTCGTATCGACAACCAGCTGCGCGGCCGCTCCGGTCGTCAGGGCGATCCGGGCGAGACCCAGTTCTACCTGTCGCTCGAGGACGACCTCATGCGCCTGTTCGGCGGCGACAAGATGGACCGCGTCTCCAAAATGATGGTCACCGCCGACATGGGCGACGACATGCCCATCCAGCACAAGATCATCTCCAAGGCCGTCGAGAGCGCCCAGCACAAGGTCGAGAGCATCAACTTCTCCATGCGTAAGAGCGTCCTCGAGTACGATGACGTCATGAACAAGCAGCGCCAGGTCATCTACGCCGAGCGTAACAAGATTCTGGACGGCAAGGACCTGACCGACCACATCACCGAGGTCATGCACGACACCGTGTACCGCTGCGTACAGGAGTTCTGCACCAAGGACAGCCACGAGGGCGAGCGCGACCTGGAGGGCCTGCGCAAGTGGGTTGTGGAGCTCACCGGCCACATCGATACGCCGAAGTTCCCTGACGAGGATTATGAGGCCCTGGCTGCCGATGTCCTGGCTTACGTGGAGAAGTGCTACAACATGAAGGCCGAGCGCTTGGGTGAGGACCTGATGCGCGAGCTCAACACCCAGGTCATGCTGCGCGTCATCGATACCCGCTGGATGAACTACCTGCAGGAGATGGACTACCTCAAGACCGGCATCGGCCTGCGCGGCTTTGGCCAGCGCGACCCGCTGGTTGAGTACAAGACCGAGGCCTACGGCGCGTTCCAGATACTCGTCGATACCATGTATGAGGATTACCTGCGCACGGTTCTGCGCATCGAGATCAAGGCTGCCCCGCGTGCCGTGGAGCACAAGGAGGAGCCCGCGCTCGAGGGTGCGCGCTTCTCCGGTCCTGCCGAGGTCGATGGTGACAACGGCGACTCGGTGCTGCGCAAGCAGGCGCAGGTGCAGGCCCGCACGGCTGTCCAGGGTGGTCCGGCTGCCGTCAACAACGGTGGCAAGGTGACCACCTATCGCAAGTCCGAGAGCGACGATCCGTACGTCAACGTGGGCCGCAACGACCCGTGCCCCTGCGGTAGCGGCAAGAAGTTTAAGTACTGCCACGGCAGGAATCGTTAATGGCTGAGGCTTTAGAGGTAACGCCCGCCGAGCTGGACGCGTTCGCGGACCGGCTCGGTGAGGTCGAGTCGTATCTCCACCTGGACGAGAAGCGTACCCGCGTGTTCGAGCTCGAGGCCAAAAGTGTTGCCCCTGGCTTTTGGGATGACGCCGACGCCGCCCGTGCCACCATGGAGGAGATCGCGCGCACCAAGGAAGATATCGCTGCCGTGGACACCGCGCGCGGCGAGCTTTCCGATGCCCGCGCCGCGCTGGAGCTTGCCGAGGAGATGGGGGATGACCCCGACGCCGCCGCCCTTCGCGAGGAGGCTGCAGCCACGGCTGAGCGCCTGGCCCGTGCCATCGATGAGCTTGAGCTTTCGAGCTGGTTTACCGGTGAGTTCGATCACGGCGATGCCATCGTGACCATCAAGCCCGGACAGGGTGGTCTGGAGGCCCAGGACTGGACCTTCATGCTCTTTAAGATGTACATGAAGTACTGCCAGCGTCGCGGCTGGAAGGTCACCATCAACGACTGTCCCGCGGCCGAGGTCATCGGCATCGACCGCGCGACCTTTACCGTCGAGGGCAAGGACGCATTTGGCATGCTGCGCGCCGAGGCCGGCGTCCACCGCTTGGTTCGCATTAGCCCCACCGACGACAAGAAGCGCCGCCAGACCACGTTTGCCGGCGTCGAGGTCATCCCCGTGCTACCCGATGATATCGACATCGAGATCAGTCCTGATGACATCCGCGTGGACGTGTACCACGCGAGCGGCCCGGGCGGTCAGGGCGTCAACACCACCGACTCCGCCGTGCGCGTGACGCATTTCCCCAGCGGCATTGTGGTCACCTGCCAAAACGAGCGCAGCCAGATCCAGAACAAGGCCGCGTGCATGCAGATCCTCAAGGCTCGCCTGTACGAGATTGAGCTCGAGAAGCGCGCCGAGGCCCTGGATGAGATTCGTGGACCCAAGACCACGATCGGCTTTGGCAACCAGATTCGCAGCTACGTGCTCTACCCGTATCAGATGGTTAAGGACCTACGCACGGGCGTGGAGACCAGCAATGTCGAGGCAGTTCTTGACGATGGCGACCTGGACCCGTTTGTTATTGGCTACCATCGCTGGGCGACCGGCAACGCCGATGCAGAAGGCTCGGAGGTCTAAAACATCGGGCGGCTTCAAGCCGATGCCAAGCCTAACGGTTGGACGGGTTTGTATCCAGAACAAACCCTGCGCAGGGGTGGTTTTTGTTCGGCGAATCGGTAGAATCGAATACAGCAAGAAGTTCAAAGCGCATCCGTTTGGGTGCGCTTTTTTGAGGGAGGCAGCATGGCATATCGTCTGGACATCAAGCGCATTCTTTCGATGAACTTCTTTCACGACCTGCCCCAGATCATGTTGGGGTGTGCCTTGGCCGCCATCGCGACCGACCTGTTTTTGATTCCCAATGGTCTTGCCGCCGGTGGCGTTACGGGCCTTGCCACCATTATCCAGGCGGTCGGCGCGGCGCGAGGCGTGTCGCTTCCCGTCGGTATCCAGACCATCGTGATGAACGCCTTGCTGCTGCTGGTCGTTATGCGCGAGGGCGGCATGTTCTACGTGGTGCAGACCGCGACGGGCTTTGTGCTGCTGGGCTTCTTTACCGATCTGTTCGCCCCGTTTGTAGCACCTCTGGCGGATGCGGACCTGATGCTTCCCGCCATGTGGGGCGGCATTATTACGGGCATCGGTTACGGCATGGTGTTGCGTGCCGGCGCCAACACCGGCGGCTCGGACACGATTGGCCAAATCATTTCGCGTAACACCTCGCTGCCGGTGGGCTCGACCGTCATGGCGATCGACGTTGCCGTGTGTGCGCTGTCGGCTCCGGTCTTTTCAATCGAAAACGCACTATATGCAGGCCTTTCGATGGTCATTAGCGGCTATGTGATCGATGCCGTGGTCGATGGCGGCAACAAACGCCGTATGGTACTCATCATCTCGGATAAGTTCCCTGATATCGCTGCCGATATCATGTATGGCCTGGGTCGTGGTTGTACCAAGTTTAAGGCGACTGGCATGTATTCGGGTGCCGAGAAGCCGGTGATTATGGTCATCGTGAGCCGTCGAGAGCTCAATACCCTCAAGACGATCGTGCGCGAGCGCGATCCTCACGCCATTGTGACGGTCGCTGACGTTACGGACGCCTTCGGCGAGGGATTCAAGGACATTAGCGCGTAGGGTCGACTGCGTTCCATCCAAAAGACGTTCACATTGATAAACCGTTTCATCAGCGGTTCTGCCTGCTAAATTGTTCAAATAATGATAAAAACTCTGGTAAAGCCATCAGTTTCCAGCATAATGAATGACGTACGTGCATTGCGGCTGTGTTGGGATTACCTTCGGTGCCGTGCGCATTTTGTCTAATGAGGATGAAAGGAAGGCACAATGAGCGACGAAGAGCTCAAAAAGGTTGCCAACGAGGTAAGGAAGGGCATCGTCACCGGCGTGCACGCTGCCAAGTCCGGCCATCCGGGCGGTTCGCTCGGCGCTGCCGACATCATGACCTATCTGTACTTTGAGGAAATGAACGTCGACCCGGCCGATCCCCGCAAGGCCGATCGCGACCGTTTTGTGCTCTCCAAGGGCCATTGCGCTCCGGGCCTGTACGCCGTGCTCGCCGAGCGTGGGTTCTTCCCCAAGGAGGATCTCGAGACGCTGCGCCATATCGGCAGCCACCTGCAGGGTCATCCCAACATGAACGACACCCCGGGCGTCGACATGTCCACCGGCTCGCTCGGCCAGGGTATCTCCGCCGCCGTGGGTATGGCCGTTGCCGCCAAGCACTGGGGCGATACTTACCGCACGTACGCCCTGCTGGGCGATGGCGAGAGCGAGGAGGGCCAGGTCTGGGAGGCCGCCATGTTTGCCGGCAACCAGCAGCTCGATAACCTCTGCGTGATCGTCGACCACAACGGCCTGCAGATCGACGGCCCCGTCGAGGAGGTCAACGACCCCATGCCGCTCGCCGACAAGTTCCGCGCGTTCAAGTTCCACGTGGTGGAGCTCGCCGACGGCAACGACTTCGACCAGATCCGCGCCGCCTTTGCCGAGGCTCGCGCCACCAAGGGGCAGCCGACCGCCATTATCGCCGAGACCCTGAAGGGCAAGGGCGTGTCCTTTATGGAGAACCAGGTTGGTTGGCACGGCAAGGCCCCCAACGATGAACAGTTTGAGCAGGCCATGGCAGAGCTCACGGCCGCCGGAGAGGAGCTCTAGGATGGCAGACGTCAAAAAAATCGCCACGCGCGTAAGCTACGGCGAGGCCCTCGTCGAGCTCGCCAACGAGCACGATGACTTTGTGGTCCTCGACGCCGACCTGGCCGCCGCCACGCAGACCGGCAAGTTCAAGGCCGCCTGCCCCGATCGTTTCTTCGATGTGGGCATTGCCGAGAGCAACCTGATGGGCGTCGCCGCCGGTATCGCGACCACCGGCCGCGTTGCCTTCGCGAGCACCTTTGCCATGTTCGCTGCCGGTCGCGCCTTTGAGCAGGTCCGCAACTCCATCGGCTACCCGCACCTCAACGTTAAGATCGGTGCCACGCATGCCGGTATCTCGGTGGGCGAGGATGGCGCCACGCACCAGTGCTGCGAGGATATCGCCCTCATGCGCGTCATCCCCGGCATGACCGTGATTGTTCCCGCCGACGACGTGGAGGCCCGCGCCGTGACGCGCGCCGCCTACGAGTGCGACGGTCCGGTGTACATGCGCTTCGCCCGTTTGGCCTCGCCGGTTATCAACGACCCCGAGACCTACAAGTTCGAGTTGGGTAAGGGCATTGTCATGCGCGAGGGCGCCGATGTGACCATCATCGCCTGCGGCCTGATGGTCGGCGAGGCTCTCGAGGCCGCCGAGCAGCTCGCTGCCGAGGGCATCGACGCCGAGGTCATCAACATGCACACCATCAAGCCCATCGATGCCGACCTGATCGTCAAGAGCGCCACCAAGACCGGCCACGTCGTGACCGTCGAGGAGCATTCTGTAATCGGTGGCCTGGGCAGCGCCGTTGCCGACGTCCTGTGCGAGCAGTGCCCGACGCCCCTCAAGAAGATCGGCGTCAACGACACCTTTGGCGAGTCCGGCCCGGGTGCCGAGCTCTTGCACAAGTATGGCCTGGACGCCGCCAACATCGTGGCGACCACCAAGGAGTTCTTGGCATAAGGCAAGGCGGATCTCAAGGACTGCTTCGCCAGAACTATGGAAACCCGGCAGGGGCGCTCTCTTGGAGAGCGCCCCTGTTTCAGTTGCGGTGAAATAAGGACTGTTTTGCCAGCCTAAAGGCTCAACTAATCCGTATTTCACCGCAACTTTCGAAGGCGTTCCCGCTTGTGCTGGCTCCGTCGCGACGATTGATTGCGGCTTGGCACAGTGCGGCGACATCGGGGGCATCGCTGCCTCGGTATGTCATGGCGAGCAAAGCGGCATCATAGATTTCGTCATTGGTCACATCGGCGGCATCAATGGGACAGAAGGTGAGAATCGAATCCTGTTCTGCAAGCTCGGCCAGATCGATCGTTTCGCTCATGGCAAAGGCATCATCGAGGACGAGCGTGGCACTCGTGCATGGAATTTGATAGATGGTGCCGTCCGCAGCGATAGGGGAACCTGCTGCCTCAAGCGTGTATACACCTTGCGTGAGATTGATGCCAGAGCCATCGGAGGCGACGAACTCAATCCTGTCGACCGTTATTCCGTCGATGGTCTTGCCCGTAATGTGTATCGGAACGCGCGATGCTCCGTTATCGGTGTCCCAGCCCGCAGCCGCGACATCCAGCACGATGGCGTGCTCCGAATGGACAGATGCAAAGTGCGATAACACCTGCCGCAGATGAAGACCCATACAGCTACCGCCGACAATGCCAATTACCAGCATGCAGGCAAGGATGACCGCAACGTGGTTCCGAGGCTTTACCCGAAGCTCAGAATCAGCAGAGATGCTATTGACGACAGCCCCGCACGCCGTGCAGTACCTCACGCCATCGCGCAACTCAGCTCCACAATAAGGACAATTCATACCAGCCCCCACAACCATAGACGTTCCTATCGAGGCCACTGTAAATCGACAATCCAAATCCAAGTTGCGCAACAATCAAATCAAGCCCACATCAAGAAAAAGCCTCCTTTGGGATAAGGGTCCATCCCAGTCAAGTACAATTCAGCCCTCAAACATAGCGCTGCTGCACCCAAGTAAAACGCGGCGACCCCTTAGTTACCGCAGGCCGGGTGCAGGGTTACCTCCCAAATCTTTCCGCAGGACGGAGGAGCTCCCGCCGCACGTAGTGCGCAGCGGGAGCTCCGACATGTCCGAGGACGATTTGGGAGGTAACCCTGCACCCGGCCGGTGAGACCAAACCCCGCCATGCTTCTTATGTGCAGCAAAGCTAATGCTGCTAAAATACAAAGCGCTCATGTAGTTTAAACGCACGACGATAAGGAGCACCAGTGGGTAACCACTTCCGTACCTCCGGTGCGGGCGATGACGCCCCCAAGACGCAGCCAGGCGCCGTGGGCACTCGTTTCGCCACCCCGGATTCAGAGGATCAGCTGTTTAGCCCGATCCCCGCTCAGCCGGCAGATCAGGCACAGCCGGCATCCGATCCCTTTGCCTACAATCCAACCAGCGATGTCGCGCTTTCCGGCACGGCGGGTTTTGAGCCCGTTCAGGCCGTGACCGCTCGCGTGGAGCAGCCTCAGGCTGGTGCCGCCACGCCGCAGCCTACCATGGCCGGCATTCCCGACCCCTTGGCCCCTGCGACGCCGGCTCCTCAGCCTGCGCAGTCCGGTCTCTTTGCCGCTATTCCCGACCCCACGCAGCCTGCTGCCCCGGTGGTCGAGAGCGATCAGGCCGCCGAGGTCGCAAGCCTCGATAACGCGCTCAACAACCCCGATTTTACGTCGGTGTTTGCGCCCATCGATCCGCAGGCCAGCCGCAAGAAGATGGCCAAGCAGGCCGGTGTCGAGCCCGTCATCCTTATGGAGCATGTCACCAAGATCTATCCGGCACAGCCCAACAAGCCTGCACTCGACGACATCAACATCGAGATCTATCCGGGCGAGTTCGTCTTCCTGGTCGGTCACTCCGGCTCAGGTAAGACCACGCTGCTGTCGACGCTCAACCGCGACGTCAAGCCGACGAGCGGCCGCATCCTGGTTGCCGGTCAGGACCTCATGAAGATCAAGAACCGCAAGGTTCCGTTCCTGCGCCGCCAGATTGGCGCCGTGTTCCAGGACTTTAAGCTTCTGCCGCAAAAGACCGCCTACGAAAACGTGGCGTTTGCCCTGCAGTGCATCGGCAAGCCCAAGGGCGTCATTCGCAGCCAGGTGCCCGAGGTGCTGCGTCTGGTCGGCCTGGCCGATCAGATGGACTCGCTGCCCGACCAGCTTTCCGGTGGCGAGCAGCAGCGCGTTGCCGTCGCCCGCGCTATGGTCAACCGTCCGCCGCTGCTGATCTGCGACGAGCCCACGGGTAACCTCGACCCGGCGATCTCGCTGGGCATCATGAAGCTGCTCGAGCGTATTAACCGCACCGGCACCACCGTGATCGTCGCCACGCACGACCGCGAGATGGTCGATAGCATGCACCGTCGCGTGATCGCCCTCGAGGGCGGCCACGTTATCCGCGACCAGGAGAGGGGAGGTTACGGCAACTATGGCACCAACTAACGTGGGCTACTCCTTCAAAGAGGCAATCAGCCACTTCTTCCGTAACTGGACTACCTCGCTCGGCGCCGTCATCACGATCTTCCTTTCGCTGTTTATCATCGGCCTGTTCATCATGGGCTCCGCGATGCTGAACTCCGTGATCGGCACCGTCGAGGATCAGGTTGTCATCAACGCGTTCATTAGCGATGACGCCGATCAGGCCGATGTTCAGGCTTTTGAGGCCGAGCTTAAGACGTGGAGCAACGTCAAGTCCGTGACCTATAAGGACAAGGACGACGCGCTGGCCGAGTATACGAGCAAGATGTCGGGCAACGCCGACGCCACCATGAGCGCGCTCGATGGCCAGAACCCGCTGCCGGCTTCGTTTGCAATTGAGATGGACGATCCATCCAAGGTCGAAAGCACGGCAGAGAAGCTCAAGAAGGATGACGATTTCCAGAAGATCGCGGATGACGGCGACGTCAACGCGAGCGTGCTGTACGGCCAGGAGGAAGTGAGCCGCCTGTTCCAGGTGACCAACTACATCCGCATTGCCGCCGTGGTGCTCGTTGGCCTTCTGACCTTTATCGCATTCATCTTCATCAACAACACGATTCGCCTGTCCATCACGGCGCGTCGTCGTGAGATTGCGATTATGCGTCTGGTCGGCGCCAGCAACGGCTTCATTCGTGGCCCGTTTATCACCGAGGGCGTACTGCAGGCCATTTTGGGCTCGCTGCTTTCCATCGGCGTTCTGGAGTTGCTGCGCAATCTGATGATTCCTCGTCTGCAGGAGAGCATCGGCTGGATGTCGTTTGCCCTGCCGATGCAGTACTACCTGGTGACCTATGCTGCGCTGATTCTGGTCGGCGTGATTATCGGTCTCTTTGGTTCTGCCATCGCCATGCGCCGCTACCTGCGCGTGTAGGCATGCCTGGAATTCATCCCTTCCAACGGGTCGTCTCTTATGGGGCGGCCCGTTTTTTGTCCCCTAGGGATGATTTGGGTAGACTCTTGGGATGTAAAAGGCAATCGATAGTTAGGAGGCGCCATGGGGCGCAATAACAAGCATAAGCGTGGAGCTCGCAATAAGCGCGGGCCGGTGCGCAGCGAACGCCGTCCGAGCCTGACCGGGCGCGTGCAGCTCCATGAGCGCGGCGCCTATGTCATAACCGAGAGCGGCGACTACAAGGTCATGGGCCGCGGTAAGCGCGAGATCATGGATGGCGATACCGTTGCCGTGAGCATTAAGAACAGCCCGCATGGTGAGCGGCGCGCCGTGATCGAAGGCGTGGTTGAGCGCGCAGCCATAAGCGTGGTGGGCACGTACCAGACCGCCGGTCCGCTCGGTGTGATCGAGCCGCTCGATTCGCGTCTGAAGGCCGACTTCTTCATTCTGCCCGAGGATACCTCGGCGGATCGTCTGGGCGTCCACCCGGGTGATGCCGTTGTCGCACGCATTTTGACCTACCCGACGCGCCTGGAATCGGGCACTGTGACGATTGAACGCCGCATTGGCGGAGATGGCGCGCCCGATTTGGGCGTTCAATATGTGATGGCGCGTTACGGCTATACCGATAGCTATCCCGAGGCCGCTCTGGCCGAGGCCGAGGGGCTTTCGCTCGATGTGTCCGCGGCGCTTAAGGACCCGCTCCGCCGCGATCTGCGCGACCGCTTTGTCATCACGATCGACCCGGTCGACGCGCGCGACTTTGACGATGCCATTTCGTTGGAGCGCACGCCCGAGGGTGGCTACAAGCTGGGTGTGCATATCGCCGACGTTTCACACTATGTGGCTTGGGACGGGCATATCGATCTTGAGGCTCGCCATCGTACGACATCGGTGTATCTGGCCGATCGCGTGCTTCCCATGCTGCCCGAACGCCTGTCCTGTGACCTGTGCTCGCTTCGCCCTGACGAGGACCGTCTTGCGTTTACCGTCGATATCGAGCTCGATGCGCAGGGTCGCGTGCGGCATTACGATCCGTATCCCAGCGTGATTCGCTCGCGTGTGCGTATGGACTATGACGGCGCCGAGGCGCTGCTGGTGCGTGCCGGCGCGGTTGAGTATTCGGTGCTGGAGGGTGCAGCCGAGGATGTTGCGGCTGCCGAGACCTCGCGCGAGGAAGCGCTTGAGCGCGGTCTTGCGTGCGAGGAGGCCGCCCGCGGCTACAACATCGACCTCGGCGATTTCCTTGTCGCCGCTAACGAACTCGCCGAACTTCGCCGTCGTATTCGTCGCGCCCGCGGCTCAGTCGATTTTGACACAGCCGAGATTCGCGCTCTATTGGATGAGGACGGAGTGCCCGTGCAGATTGTGGCGCGTGAGCGTTCGTGTGCCACGTCGCTTATCGAGGAAGCCATGCTGCTCGCCAACGAGTGCGTTGCAGAGTGGCTGGCAGACCGTGATATCGAGGCCTGCTATCGTGTGCATGAGGATCCGAGCCCCGATAGCCTGCACGGTGCTGCCGTTGCGCTGGCGCAGCTAGGCATCATCGACGATCGCCGTGCTGCCGGTATTGCCCTGGGGAGCCCCGATGAGCTGCAGGCTGCAGTTGATGCTGCCGCCGGTACGGCCAACGCACCGCTCGTCAACACGCTGCTTCTGCGCAGCATGCAGCGCGCGCTGTACAAGCCGCGCAACGAGGGCCACTTTGCGCTCGCCGCGCCGTGCTACTGTCACTTTACGAGTCCCATCCGTCGCTACCCCGATCTGGTGGTGCACCGCGTGCTCAAACTGCAGTTGGCCTATGAGCAGCTCGGCGGCAAGGACGCCTTGGTCCGTACGCCGCGGCTGATCGGCAAGGGGCGCGAGTCGCTGCCGCGCATTCTGCCGCAGATCTGCCGCGCATGCAGCGATGCCGAGCGCGCGGCAGATGCCGCCAGCCATGCGACGCAAAAGATCAAGATTGCCCAGTACTATGAGGACCGTCTGGGCGAGCGCTATGCCGGAACCGTCTCGTGGGTTAGCAGCATGGGCCTCTTTGTACGCTTGGACCTAACGCAGGTCGAAGGCTTGGTTTCGATCAAAAGCCTGGGCAACGAGTGGTTCGAGTTCGACGAGGACGCGCTAACGCTCACAGGTGCCGACACGGGCGCCCGTTACGAGCTGGGGCAGCGCGTGATCATCGAGGTCTCGCGCGTCAATACCACGCGTGGACACTTGGACTTTAAGCTTATCCATTAGCTAAATCCCGACTCGTGGCGAGAGAGCGGAGGGCGGTCTTTTGGGGCCGCCCTCCGCATTTGAATAGTGGCTACCTTGCCGTCTGCTCGGCCGCCCGCTTACCTGCTATTTGAGAGGTAAAACCTACCAAAATAAACCTGTCCCTTTTGGCAGGTTTACAAGAAAGCGGGGATGAGATGGCGACGGTGTACGGGTATGCGCGGGTGAGTTCGCGCGATCAGAATCTGAATCGGCAGCTGGATGCGCTGGGCGCCTATGGCGTGGGCTCAGCGAATATTTATGCCGACCATGCGAGCGGCAAGGACTTCGATCGACCGCATTATCGCGAGCTGCTGCACGTCCTGGGAGACGGGGACGTGCTGGTGGTGCTTTCTATCGACCGACTTGGTCGTAATTACTCCGAGATTCTTGAGGAATGGCGACGCATTACCAAAGAGCTCGGGGTTGCCATTGTGGTGTTGGACATGCCATTGCTTGACACGCGCGCTAGGGCCAGCGGCGCGCCGGATGTTACCAACGCTCTGATTGCCGATATTGTGCTGCAACTGCTGAGCTACGTGGCGCAGGTGGAGCGCGAGAATATCCATCGGCGCCAGGCGGAGGGAATTGCAGCGGCGCGGGCGCGAGGGGTTCGTTTCGGTCGACCTCGCAAGCCGTGCCCTCCTCAGTTTGAGCTGGTGCGCGATAGCTATGAGGCAGGCGATATTACCCGCAGCCAGGCAGCAAAGTGCCTGGGCGTGTGCGTGGGGACGTTCGATCGCTGGATGCGCGAGGCGGGGTAGGGGTTTGCGTCGCTTTGTCGCTTCCTGTTGCGATTCAAATTTTGATACGGTGACGATGCCATTTGGGGCTACACTCGCTGATATTCAAAAAAAGGAGGTTGGCCCTTGGCGCGCGTAAAACAAATAATCGGATGGACCGCGATTGTTCTGTTCGTTGCAACGCTGGCGGGCATCTGGGTGCTGACGGAGCAAAATGCGGTGGAACGTCGTTGCTGAGCGAGTCCACCGCGCGTGTGGTGGAGGGTCAGGCTACGGGCGTTCAGGCTGCCGATGCCACGGGTGAAGCCCAGGCGGAGTACGGAATGACCGGGGGCGCCGATTCGGCTGCCTCGAATGTCCGGTCTGGCCGACTTGCTTCCATTCGCATGTGGGTAGGCGCAAACGTCCGTCGCGTCGCCCATACCGTAGAGTTTTTCTTCGTCGGATTGTTCGCCTCGGTGATCGTGGTCTGCTTTTCCAGGCGTCCATGGAGTGTGTGTTCCCGTTGCGTGCCTGTGTTTCTCTTTTGCGCTGCCTGCTCCGTTGGCGACCAGGTGCATAAGATCTTTGTTCCCGGCAGGCATTTCGACGTTATCGATTTAGGATTCGATGCTGCGGGCTATGTCACCGCCATGCTGTTGGTATTGCTGACGGCGGCGTTGGTGCGCCATGCGACTCGGCCGATCGGCGCCCATGCGAGACGCTAGCCTTAAGACGAGACATCGCGACTGCCTATGCTTCGACATTGACTACAATAACGGCTGCAATCGCGAGTGGTCGTCGATGTGCAGTTTTCCAGACACCTGTTTTCTCTAAGAAAGGAAATCCCATGGCGGTATTGTTTGTTGAATATCCCAAGTGCTCGACCTGTAAGAAGGCCAAGGCATGGCTGGACGAACATGGGGTAGAGTATATCGATCGCGATATCGTTTTGGACAATCCCACGGCTGATGAGCTTGCGACCTGGATTGCTCGTTCGGGGCTGCCGGTGCGGCGCTTCTTTAATTCGTCGGGCATGAAATATCGAGAGCTGGGCCTGAAGGCGCGTCTGGATGCGGGCATGACGGATCAGGAGTGCTACGAGCTGCTGGCGACCGACGGCATGCTGGTCAAGCGTCCGCTGCTGGTGGGCGACGACTTTGCGATTCCCGGCTTTAGGGAAGCGGCTTGGGCCGAGGCGTTGCTGTAGCGGCTGCGGAAAGTGCGACCCGGAATTCGCTTCCAGAATGGGATGTACTTTCCCAAAGTGGCCGGTTGCGGAAAGCACATCCCATTCTGAGCTTCGATTGTGGGACACGGTTTCCGGTTGAGGGCTCGACGGGAAAGTGGGGACCAGTTTGAGCTTGAAATCTGGGACGCACTTTCCGCCGGCGGGCCTGCCCCAGTCAGTCCGCCAGCCGCGCCCATTCGTGCGGATCGTAGACCTTTACGTGCTTGTTGGGCTTGCCGCTCCAGTACTCTTCGTCCATAAAGGGCAGATATGCCTGAATACCGGGGCAGATAAAGGGAATCCGCTGCTGTTGCAGTCGCTCACGCTGGCGCTGCTCCAGGTGTGCCTCGGATATGACGGTCGGCATACCGGACAGCTCGACGAGGCTTGCCTGGATTCGTTTAAGGTCGGGGAGTCCCGCGTGCCATGACATCCGCATGATCAAAAAGGATGCACGGCGGTATTTTGCCTGCATCACCGTGATGGCGGGGCGCAGTGTGGGATGGATTTTGTCCCGTTCGGGCCAAAGGTCAGCAGTGATCTCGAGGCCCAGGGTCTCCCATAGGTAATCAAGCTCTTCGTCCATGGTGCCTCGATATCTACGTGATCATTGATACTTCGATTGTGTTGCCTGGTGCTATCGTTTTCACGGTAGAATCTGCCAACGGTTGACGGCTACCGCTCGCGGCGTTTTGCCCTTCGTGTACAGCGGTTGGCTTCACAGGTCCTTCACGGGTTGGACTAAATTAGGCCAATTTGACTGAATTTCAAAAAAGTCAAAATTGGGGCTTGCGTCACGGCGAGACTTCCCGTATATTTCTTTCTTGCGCAAAGGCACAGCCGAGCGCAGCGATGCAGTCATTGGGATGTCGTCTAATGGCAGGACAGCGGATTCTGGTTCCGTCAATGGGGGTTCGACTCCCTCCATCCCAGCCATTGCATTTGCTACATATGGCCCGTTCGTCTAGCGGTTTAGGACGCCGCCCTCTCAAGGCGGAGATCACCAGTTCGAATCTGGTACGGGCTACCAAAATTGAACCCCCGGGCCTCGCAAGAGACCCGGGTTTTGTGTATTGACCGTATATACGGCGCCTGCCGTGTTTCGCTCAGATCGAGGAGTAGCCATGGATCTGCCCATCAGCTTGCAAGACATCACGTATGCCGAGAACTATCTGGCGCAGGGCGACCTGGCTACGGCGACGCCGCTGCTGGAGCGTCTGGTGGAGCTCGCCGAGGAGTATATCGACGCTGAGTGCAAGACGGAGGAGAAGCGCCAATACTTTAGCTTCGATAGCAAGTTTGAGCGCTTGGCCTATCGCCGCGTGGAGAAGGATCCGCGCGAGCTCGTGCAGGTCGAGGTGCCGTTTGACCGCCTGTACTCTGATATGGCGTTTGCCTACATTCGCCAGCAGGATTATGTGAGCGCTCGTAATGCCCTGATGCAGGCTGTGCGTTGGGACCCCATGAACTGCAACTATCGCTTGGATTTGGCCGAGCTGTTCCGCGCTCTCGAGGACAAGCAGGAATGGGCATCGCTCTCGTTCTCGGTGCTGGAGCGCGCGAGCGATGGCAAGTGCGCCGCCCACGCTTACGCCAATCTGGGTCAGTACTTCTTGGAGCCCGAGACCGAGAACGTTTCGGCTGCCGTGGGCTGCGCGCGTCTGGCGCTGCGCCTGGCGCCCAACGATGCGCATACGACGCGCCTGCTCAACAAGATCCATACTACCTATCCGGATGCCGCCGAGGAGAGCGACGAGCACGTGATGGGCGAGCTGGCGTTGCAGGGCGTTCCGACCTCACCTTCGGCCGAGATTGCCATCTGCCTGATTATGTGCGCGACCGATGCTGCAAGCGACGGCGACAAGCAGGAGGCGACGCGCCTGACGGTGCGTGCTCGCGACTTGGTGGGCGAGGAAGCCTGCGCGGCGATTATCAAACTGGTGCGCGAGAGCGACGCCGAGCTCAACGCCGAGCGCAAGGCAAAGCGCGAGGCTGCGGGCTCAAACGCCGATGGAGCCAAGGAGGCCGGCGATGCCCAGTAAGCGCGAGCGCAAGCTCATTTCCAAGAATCGCTCGGCGCATCACGAGTACTTTATCGATGAGACGTTCGAATGCGGTATTGAACTGAGTGGCACCGAGGTCAAGTCGATTCGCGAGCGCGCCTGCCAGATCACCGATACCTTCGCGCTGATTCGCGGCGGGGAGTGCTGGCTCGTCGGCCTGCATATCCACCCTTATAGCCATGGAGGCGTGTGGAATCGCGATCCCGACCGTCGGCGTCGTCTGCTGCTGCACCGCAAGGAGATTGACTTTCTTGACGGCAAACTTCGCAACCGTGGTTATGCGCTGGTTCCGTTGGAACTCTACTTTAATACCGACGGCCGCGTAAAGCTGCTGCTGGGTCTGGGTCGCGGCAAGAAGCTCTACGACAAGCGCGAGGACATGGCCAAGCGTGATGTCCAACGTGAGATCGATCGCGCCCTTAAGGAACGCAACCGCTAGGCACTCTGTATAAGTTGCGGTGGAATACGGACTGTTTTGCCTGTTTGAGGGGCTATTCAGTCCCTATTTCACCGCAACTGCGGGCGTCTCATCTTTCTTACTGTTCTGACACATATGTCTCAAAGGCGGCGTCCGTTATGGGTGCCGCCTTTTTTGTGGGTACATACATCCATGAGGTTCCAACCCGAGCTAGGGGAGTGATCGTTATGGACAAAACTGCGTTCTTTACCATGCCGAGTGGCCTGTACGTGGTGAGCGCCGTGGCGGACGGGCTGCGTGCCGGCTGCGTTATCAACACAGCGGTGCAGGTGACATCCGCCCCGCCGCGCATCTCGATTGCCGTGAACAAGGAAAATGTCACGTCCGGCGTAATCGTATCGGCTAAGGCCTTTGCGCTGACCGTGATCGATCAGACCGCCGACATGCTCTACATCGGTAACTTTGGGTTCCGCACCAGCAGCGATTATGACAAGTTTGCCAAATACGAGACCCGCGAGACGGCTCTGGGCATGCCCTATGTGCCCGAGCATGGGGCGGCCCTGTTTAGCTGCCGTTTGATCGACACTGTGGATGTGGGCACGCATCTGCTGTTTATTGGCGAGGTCGAGGATGCCGAGCGCCTGAGCGACGAGACGCCGCTGACGTACGACTACTATCACAAGGTGCTAAAGGGCAAGACGCCGCCCAAAGCCTCGTCGTATCAAGGCTAGAAATGTTCTAAAAATACTTGCATTATACTATTGAGAATATATACTAATAAGTAAGTACACCAGCAGTCACGTTCGAGAGGAGAACATCATGGCTGAGGAGAAGAAGACGTATAAGTTTGTGTGCACCGTTTGCGGTTACGAGGTTGAGGTCGACACGCCCGAGCTGCCCGAGGACTACGTGTGCCCGGTCTGCGGCGTCGGTCCCGATCAGTTTGAGCTCGTCGAGGAGTAACTCGCAGGCACACGGCGAAAGCCGAACATAGCTCTGTCCAAGGGTCCCGGTCGAATTCTCGGCCGGGACCCTTTTGATTTATCTGACGGTTTAAAACGGTCTCACGTGTTACAGATTGAGACGTTATATCTGGACAGTCACGCCATCCCAATTACATCCCCGTTAGCAGCACGATGTCGAGAATCGTCACGATGACGCCGATCCCTACGAGCAGCGCGTTGAGCGGGCGCGAGTTGGCGTATTTGCCCATGACGCGGCGTGAGCTGGTGAGCCGTATGAGCACAAAGACCGTAATCGGCAACTGAAGCGACAGCAGCGCCTGACTCCAGATGAGACCTTCAAAAGGATTTGGGACGACCAGACACGCCGCCACTGCGCCGGCGAAACAGGCCGCCACCCCGATCGAGGAATGTCGGTCGTGGATGTCGTATTCCTCGTCGAACATGCCCGCGGTGATGGTGCCTGCCGCCATGCCTGCCGTCACACTACTCGATATGCCCGCAAACAGCAGTGCCACCGCAAAGATGGTCGAGCTTGCCGGGCCCAGAATGGGGGAGAGCGTGTCCGCTGCGACGGCGAGGTCGTCTACGACAATGCCATGCGCAAAGAAGGTCGATGCGGCCAGGATGACCATGGCCGAGTTGATCGCCCAGCCCACGCCCATCGAAAAGAGCGTGTCGAAGAGCTCGTAGCGCAGACGTTCCTCGATAATCTGCTCGCCTTGGCCTTCGAAGTGCATGGATTGGATGACCTCGGAGTGCAGGAAGAGGTTGTGAGGCATAACGACCGCGCCTAGGACACTTACGATAATCGCGGCCGAGCCGGTGGGCATACTGGGTGTGATCCAGCTTGCGGCGGCCTGCGGCCAGTCGACCTTGACCAGCGTAAGCTCAGCCAAAAACGAGAGTCCTACCACGCCTACGAAGGCGATGATCCATCGCTCGGCGCGCTTGTAGGAGCTCGTCATGAGCATCGCCATCGATACTGCCGCCACGATGACGCAGCCCGCGCGCACGGGCAGCCCAAAGAGCATTTGAAGGGCAATCGCGCCACCCAGGACTTCGGCCATGGCGGTGGCGATGGTCGCGAGGTAGGCACTGGCGAGCACCGTGCGCCCAACGAAGCGGGGGAGAAAGCGGGTCGTGGCCTCGGCAAGGCAGGCGCCCGTGGCGATACCCAGGTGTGCCGCGTTGTGCTGCAACACGATGAGCATGATCGTGGACAGCGTGACGATCCACAGCAGCGCGTAGCCAAACTGCGAGCCGGCGGCCATATTGGAGGCCCAATTGCCTGGGTCGATAAAGCCGACGGTCACGAGCAGCCCGGGGCCGATATGCCGGGCGATATCCAGACCTCCGTGGCCTCCGGTGCGGTGCGAGCCAAAGTGTTGTTTGAGATGGTTGAGCATGGTGAGCTCCTGCGTGCCGTTTGTTTGACGCCGCAAAGGATACCCGTTTTATGCTAAAAAGTTAACCAAGACTAACAAGATTGTTGTATTTGAATAGGATGGTGGAAGGGGATTGCTGAAATGTCTTGATCTGTAACAACTAGGGATGGAAATTGGATCTTACTGTTACAGATTGAGATGTTTGAAGCGGTGAGTTTACAGGTCGAACTTGGGGCCCTTGTTGCCGTCCTTGAGGTCGGCGGTGTCCACTCGTAGGGCGTGCGTTACGCGATTGTTTCGAAACGGGTGGGAAACACAACGGGCCGGCGATGCCCCTAGTATGCCTATTCAACTGACTGTCTAACACCTAGGGGAGGATCGCGATGCAGGCAGATTCCGCTCAGCAGCAGGGCCTTTATCGCCCCGAATTCGACCACGATGCATGTGGCATCGGCGCGCTTGCCGATATCAACGGCGAGCGCCATCACCAGATCCTGGACGACGCACTGTCCATTCTGGTCAACTTGGAGCACCGCGGCGGCACGGGACTCGAGAAGAACACCGGCGACGGCGCCGGCATCCTGTTCCAGGTTCCGCATCACTTTTTCCGTAAAGAGGCTCAAAAGTGCGGTCAGATTCTGCCGGCAGAGGGCGACTATGGCGTGGCCATGCTGTTCTTCCCGCAGGACGACAAGGGTGTAGAGGATGCCCGCCGCGTGTTTGAGGAGGGCTGCGCCGAAGCCGGCGTGCCGCTGCTCTTCTGGCGCGAGGTGCCGGTCGACCCGCACGACCTGGGTGAGACGGCCCGCGCCTGCATGCCTACCATCCTGCAGGCCTTCCTGGGCCGTCCGGACGACACGCCCGCCGGCGATGCCTTTGAGCGTCGCCTGTATGTGTGCCGCCGCACCATCGAGAAGAAGGCCGACGCCGAGTTTGCCCTGCGCGACAAGATCTTCTATGTGTGCTCCATGAGCTCGCGCACCATCGTGTACAAGGGCATGCTGGTCGCCACGCAGATGCGCCGCTTCTTCATCGATCTCAACGACGCCGCCGTCAAGACGGCCGTGGCACTCGTCCACTCGCGCTACTCCACCAACACCACGCCCAGTTGGGAGCGCGCGCACCCCAACCGCTTTATCATCCACAACGGCGAGATCAACACCCTCAAGGGCAACGTCAACTGGATTCGCGCCCGCGAACCCAATCTGTACAGCCCCGTGCTGCAGCATGATCTTGAGCGTGTGATGCCCATCATCAACCGCGAGGGCTCCGATTCCGCGATTTTGGACAACGTGCTCGAATTCTTGGTCATGAACGGTCGCCCGCTCACGCGTGCCGCGTCCATGTTGCTGCCCGAGCCGTGGGACCACAACGACAATCTGAGCGAGGAACGCCGCGCCTACGACGCCTACCAGTCCATGCTCATGGAGCCCTGGGACGGCCCGGCCGCCATCGCCTTTACCGACGGTCGCACGCTGGGTGCCGCCCTCGACCGCAACGGCCTGCGCCCCGCCCGCTACTACGTGACGCGCGACGGCCGCTTTATGCTGGCGAGCGAGGTGGGCACCATCGAGGTGAGCCCCGAGAACATCCTGACGAGCGGCTGTCTGGGACCGGGCCAGATGCTCGAGGTCGATTTTGCCCGCGGCCGCGTCATCTACAACGACGAGCTGCGCGCCCGTTACGCCAAGGAAAAGCCCTATCGCGACTGGATCGCCGAGGAGACGCTGACCGTCGACGCGCTCGACAAGCTCGTCGCGCCCGCGCCCGCCGAGGATACCGAGGTGCCCGCCGCCGTGCGCATGGCCAAGCTCGGGTATCACTGGGATGATGTTGACGAAGTCGTGCGTCCCATGGCCCAGCAGGGCAAGGCGCCGCTCGCCTCGATGGGTATCGATGCGCCGCTGGCCTGCCTGTCCAAGAAGACGCGCTCGTTCTTTGACTACTTCTATCAGCTGTTCGCCCAGGTCACGAACCCGCCCATCGACGCCCTTCGCGAGCATATGGTCACCTCGACCACGCTCTACCTGGGCAACCACGGCAACCTGCTCGAGGACTCTCGTACGGCCTGCCAGCTGGTGCGCTTGGAGCGCCCACTGCTGAGCGAGGAGGAGTTCGAGCGTATCTGCGCCATCGACCGCGTGGGCTTTAAGACCCGCCGTTTCCGTGCCGTGTACCGCCGCGACGCGGGTGAGGGCGCGCTGCAGGCTGCACTCAAGCAGCTTGCAGAGGACGTTGAGGCTGCGGTCCGCGACGGCGTGAACATCGTGGTGTTGAGCGATCGTGCCGCTGCGGGCGAGGTGCCCGTACCGTCGCTGCTCGCCGTGGGCTGCGTGCACAACCACCTGATTCGCGCCGGCGTGCGTACCTTTGCCGACATCGTGGTGGAGTGCGGCGACGCCGTGTCCCCGCACGACTTTGCTGCACTGGTGGGCTACTCCGCGAGCGGTATCTATCCGTACAACGCGCATTCGTGCATTCGCGACTTGGCGGCGCACGGCGATCTGGACGTGACAGCCGAGCAGGGCATCGCCAACTACAACAAGGCTGCGACTGCCGGCATCGTTTCCATCATGTCCAAGATGGGCATCTCCACGGTGCAGAGCTACCACTCCGCGCAGATCTTCGAGGCCGTGGGCTTCACTCCGGAGTTCGTCAACGCGTACTTCGCCGGCACGGTGAGCCGTGTGGGCGGTATGGGTGTCGAGGACGTCGAGCGCGAGCAAAATGAGCGCTACGACGCCGCGCTCGCTATCCTTAAGAGCCCGGCTCCCGATCAGCTGCCCACGCTGGGTCTGACCAAGTGGCGCCCGCTCGGCGGCGAGGATCACCTTATCAACCCGCAGACCGTCTACCTGCTGCAGACCGCCTGCCGCGAGGACAGCTACGACACCTTTAAGGAGTACAGCGCCCGCCTGCACCGCACCGGCCGTGCCGTACGCCTGCGTGACCTGCTGGACTTTAATGCCAACGGTCGCACGCCGGTTTCGCTCGACGAGGTGGAGCCCGCGCTCAACATCGTCCGCCGCTTTAACACCGGCGCCATGTCGTATGGCTCCATCAGCAAAGAGGCACACGAGTGCATGGCCATCGCCATGAACCGCCTGCACGGCCGTTCCAACTCGGGCGAGGGCGGCGAGGACCCGCGTCGCGAGACCCCGCTGGCTAACGGTGACTCCAAGAACTCCGCCATCAAGCAGGTGGCAAGCGCGCGCTTTGGCGTGACGAGCCGCTACCTGTGCAGCGCCTTCGAGATTCAGATCAAGATGGCCCAGGGCGCCAAGCCCGGCGAGGGCGGCCACCTGCCCGGCAAGAAGGTCTACCCTTGGATTGCCGAGGTCCGTCAGTCCACACCCGGTATCGGCCTGATCTCGCCTCCGCCGCACCACGACATCTACTCCATCGAGGACCTGGCGGAGCTTATCTTCGATCTTAAGAACGCCAACCCCGGCGCACGCGTGTCGGTCAAGCTGGTCAGCGAGGCCGGCGTTGGCACCATCGCCACCGGTGTGGCCAAGGGTGCCGCCGACAAGATCTTGATCAGCGGCCACAACGGCGGCTCCGGTGCTGCGGCGCGCGATTCGATCTGGCACGCCGGTCTGCCGCTGGAGCTTGGCCTTGCCGAGGCTCAACAGACGTTGCTGCAAAACGGCCTGCGCTCGCGCGTGGTACTCGAGGCCGACGGCAAGCTCATGGACGGCACCGACGTCGCCGTCGCCTGCCTGCTGGGTGCCGAGGAGTTTGGCTTTGCGACCATGCCGCTCATCTCCATGGGCTGCCTTATGCAGCGCGACTGCCAGCAGGATACCTGCCCGGCCGGCATCGCCACGCAAAACTGCCGCCTGCGTCGCGGCTTCCGCGGCAAGCCCGAGCACGTCGAACACTTTATGCTCTTTGTTGCCGAGCAGCTGCGCGAGGTCATGGCGAGCCTGGGCTTCCGCACCGTCGACGAGATGGTCGGCCATCCCGAGTGCTTGCGCCAGATTGAGGTCCCGGGCAACCGCAAGGCCAACCTGCTCGATCTTTCGCCCGTGCTGGCGAGCGCGACCTGCGAGTTCGGTGCCCACATCCCGGGTGCCGACGGCCGTCACTTCCTGCCGCAGATGGCTGCCGACAGCGAGCTCGACAAGACGCTCGACTCCATGTTGTTTGTGCCCTATACGGCCGATGCCCGTGCGCACCTGCGTCCGATTCGCTTCCGCGCCGATATCGCCAACGTCAACCGTTGCGTGGGCACCATCTTGGGCAACGCGGTGACCAAGGCACATCCCGAGGGTCTGCCCGCCGGCTCCATCACCATCGATTGCGATGGTTCGGCCGGTCAGAGCTTTGGCGCCTTTCTGCCGCGCGGCATTACGCTCAACGTGTGCGGCGACGCCAACGACTACTTTGGCAAGGGCCTTTCGGGCGGCGAGGTGTCGGTGCGCCCCAACCCGCATGCGACCTACAAGTTCGACGAGAACATCATCGTGGGCAACGTTGCGTTCTTTGGCGCTACGAGTGGCCGCGGCTTCATTAACGGCCTGGCCGGCCAGCGCTTTGGCGTACGCAACTCCGGTGCCACGGTGGTGGTCGAGGGCTGCGGCAACCATGGCTGCGAGTACATGACGGGAGGTCTGGCGCTCATCCTGGGCGAGGTCGGGCAGAACTTCGCCGCCGGCATGACGGGCGGCGTGGCTTACGTCTTTGACCAGTACGGCACGCTCGATGCCCGTGTGAACCACGAGAGCGTTGAGCTTAAAGCCCCGACGGCCGGTGAGCTTGCGCAGATTCGTGCGCTCATCCAGGAGCACGTGGACGCGACGCAGAGCCCGCGCGGTATTAAGCTGCTCTACAGCTTTGAGACGATGAGCAAGCACTTTGTGAAGGTCATTCCAACCGAGTACGAGCGCGTGCTGGCGATTGTCGCCGCCGCCGAGGCCGTGGGCAAGACGCATGCGCAGGCCGAGGAGCTGGCGTTTGACATTGTGACCGGCCGCGCGAGTGCCGCGGATGTCGCTCGCTTTGATGTGGCGGGTGGTGTCGCTGGCGCTGCGCCCGCCACCGCCAGCTCTGTTGCTTCGACCAAGAAGGAGGCGTAAGTGTCATGGGTAAGCCCGGTGCTTTTCTTGATATCGATCGCGTGACCCATGAGCTGCGCCCCGTGGAGGAGCGCAGCCGCGATTTCGATCCGCTGTACGTGGAGCTCGACGACGACGCGCGCCGTGCCCAGGCGAGCCGCTGCATGATGTGCGGTGTGGCGTTTTGTCAGATGGGCGCGAGCTTTGGCAAGGCACGTCCGAGCGGTTGTCCGCTGCACAACCTGATTCCCGAGTGGAACGAGCTGGTGTACCGCGGCCGTTGGGACGAGGCCGCCGAGCGCCTGTCACTCACCTCGCCTATGCCCGAGTTCACGAGCCGCGTGTGCCCGGCGCTGTGCGAGGCCGCGTGTAACCTGGGCTCGGTCGACGGCCAGCCCACGACGATTCACGACAACGAGCGCGCGATCAGCGACCATGAGTGGGCAAATGGCGGTCCGCGCCGCTTTGAGCCGGCAGGGGAGGGCGCGCCCACGGTTGCCGTGGTGGGTTCCGGCCCGGCTGGCCTGGTGGCAGCATGGGAGCTTGCGCGTCGCGGTGCCCGCGTGACGGTGTTTGAGCGTGACGACCGCCCGGGCGGCCTGCTCATGTACGGCATTCCCAACATGAAGCTCGAGAAGTCCGTGGTCGAGCGTCGCGTGGCACTTATGCGCGAGCTGGGTATCGTCTTTGAGCTGGGCGCTGACGTTACGAACCCTGCGGTGGCGGCCAAGCTCGATGGCTTTGACGCCGTCGTGGTGGCTGCCGGCGCCCGCGCCCCGCGTGGGCTTTCTGCTGCGAACATCGATGCGCCCGGCGTGGTGTATGCCGTGGACTACCTGACGGCTTCGACCATCTCGGTGCTCGATGGCGGCGAGCCCGCGGTGAACGCGCGCGGCCTGGACGTTGTGGTCGTTGGCGGCGGCGATACCGGCAACGACTGCGTGGGTACCGCGGTACGTCAGGGCGCGCGCAGCGTGCGCCAGTTTGAGTTCTTGCCGGCGGCGCCTGATGCGCGCGCGGCGAGCAACCCCTGGCCGCAGTGGCCAAACGTTAAGAAGACCGACTACGGCCAGCAGGAGGCCATCGCTGCCATGGGCGGCGAGATGCGCGCTTGGGGCGTGGATACGCTCGAGGTACTGCTGGATAAGAAGGGCACTGCCGCGGGCCTGCGCGTGGCCGACCTAGATTGGTCGGCCGGCAAGCCTGAACGCATTGCGGGCTCCGAGCACGAGGTGCCGGCGCAGCTGGTGCTGATCGCCTGCGGCTTTACGGGTCCTGAGCATGGCGTGTTCGATGCGGTAGGCGTGCCTGTTGCCACCGCTGGTCGTCCGCTGCCTGTGATGGCCGCCGAGGGCTCGCATCTTGCGGCACGTGTCGACGGCGTCTCCGCGGATGCCGTGCCGGTGTATGTTGCCGGTGACGCTCACAACGGCAGCTCGCTCGTGGTGAACGCTATGGCCGACGCCCTGGCCTGCGTGGCCGAGGTCGCCGACGCGCTGGAGCTGTAAAGTAGTCATTTAAGAGTGTCCCCAATGACTAGTCATTTTTTTGTCTAGTCGTTGGGGACACTCTTTGCGAGCGATTTGCTCGTTTGTCGACGTACGGGTGTTCATTTGTCGACTTCTTGGGCTGTGGTCACCTGTTGTTTCTGTGGTGGCTGTGGGTATCTGGCTCAAAAGGGCGGGTTGGCCGTCTATGTTTACCTGCGGTTTTGTTGCGGTGCGCATTTTCGGTCAAGCATCCCGTCAAGTGTTTGGTCAGCAGTTGGTTTGCAGCCGGAGGCCTATTTTGCCCGCGCTGGTCGTGGCTGCCCACCCTCCTCGTAAGCTCAAATTGAGGTTCATCAGTTTGAGGAGGATGCCGTGACTGACCACGTTTTAGACCGAGCACAGCTGGCCGAAGCCGTCGGCAACGATATTGCCGACATGGCCCATTTTTGGATGCTGCGGAAGTTTCAGTTTTTGGAGCCGGCGCGCGAGCAGTTCGAGATCATTGTCGACCCGTGGCTCGGCTATTGCACCGAGCCTTCCCAAAACGAAATCATGGCCTACAACATGGCATTTACCGATTGGCTGCTCTTCGAGCGCCCCTATCGCCATGGCAAGACGCTGCTCGAGCTGTATGTTGATGAGCCGCCGGCATCGCTTTCGCCTGCCTCGCTCAAGCGGCTCGAGCAGGTGCGCGACACACAGTATTTCTCGCGCTTTGGCATTTTGGACAAGGATCCTGCGAACGGCATGGTTGCGCTGAAGGATACGCGCACCGACCGTCGCTTTGATGTCTACGACCCGCATATCGTGCAAAAGGAGCATTGGAGCGACGGCGCGATTGCGGTGCGCCTCGCCTGCGTCGACGATGTCTGGCTGACGGCGGGACAGCTCTATCTGTATGACATCGCGCGCCTGAGTGACACGGCGGTCGATGGGCCGGGCGCGGTGCATCCGGAGGACCTGCGGGACGGCTTTGACACCTCGTGCATCAGCTTCTTTTTGCGCTTGGTCCGCGACATCATGGGCGCCCAGGGGCGCTACGTAAAGTCCCTCAACATCTACGAGCAGGAGTGGGAGTAGGGGATGTGACTGGTATCGCCCTACAGCCCTGACTTTGTCTCAATCTGTAACGTTTGGCAGCTGTTTGGGCCCGTAACTGTTACAGATCGAGACATTCCCCTGATGTTGCTGGGGTGGGGCTGCAACGTATTCCGTCCCCCCACATCCCCTCTTCCCTCCGTTAACCGATATGTCCGCAGCAATCCTGCCGCGCTGGATAATAATGGACAGATGTTCAAGTTTTCTGAGGGGGAGGAGCTCGATATGGCGTCTGCCGATCGTTCTACGTTGTTTATCAATGCGACCATTCTGGATGGTTCGGAGCATATGGAGCCGCAACCCGATATGGCCGTGGCCGTTGAGCGCGGTGTCATCACATGGATGGGGCCGAGTGCTGTGGCGCAGGCGCCCGCGGGTGCCGAGGTTATCGACCTGGGTGGTGCGTATCTCATGCCCGGTCTCATCAATATGCACGTGCACCTGTGCGGCTCGGGCAAGCCTGTCTCGGCCGGCGATGCGGGCGCGCTGATGAAGAAGCTCGATAATCCCGTGGGCCGCACCATCGTCCGCCGCATCCTCAAAGGCAGTGCCCAGCAGCAGCTAGCAAGCGGCGTGACCACGGTGCGCGGCGCGGGCGACCCGCTGTTTGCCGATCTGGCCGTGCGCGATGCTATCGATGCCGGCAAGTATCAGGGTCCTCGCCTGGTGGCGCCGGGAACGGGCATCACGGTGCCGGGCGGCCATGGTGCGGGCCTGTTCGCCCAGGTGGCCAACAGTCCCGCCGAGGCAGCCGAACAGGTGCGCGACCTGTATGCGCGCGGTGCCGACGTCATTAAGCTGTTCGTAACGGGCGGTGTGTTCGATGCGACCGAGGTGGGCGAGCCGGGCGTGCTGCGTATGCCGGTGGAGGTTGCCGCGGCGGCGTGCAAGGCGGCGCACGATATGGGCCTTCCGGTCATGGCCCATGTCGAGAGTACCGAGGGTGTGAAGGTTGCGCTTGAGGCCGGCGTTGACACGATTGAGCACGGCGCTCCGTTGACGTCCGAGATTCTGGAGCTGTACCGTGGCGCCGCGGGCACGCAGCTCGAGGGGCGTGCGCCCTGCGTTACCTGCACTATCAGCCCGGCGCTGCCGTTTGTATTGCTCGACCCGGAAAAGACCCATTCGACCGATACACAAAAGAAGAACGGCGACATCGTGTGCTCGGGCATCATCGAGAGCGCCCGTGCCGCACTGGAAGCTGGCGTTAAGGTGGGCCTTGGCACGGACTCGAGCTGCCCGTTCGTGACGCAGTACGACATGTGGCGTGAGGTGGCCTATTTTGCCAAGTACGTGGGTGTGAGTAACGCCTTCGCGCTGCATACGGCCACGCAGGTCAATGCCGAGCTGCTGGGGCTGGGCGGCGAGACCGGCACAATCGAGTGCGGCAAGGCCGCCGATATCCTGGTGACGCGCAAGAACCCGCTCGATGACCTGTGCGCACTGCGTGAGCCGGCGTACGTGATGTGCCGTGGTGATCTGGTGCGCAAACTCAAGGTGAAGCGTATTCCCGAGGTGGACGCCGAGCTCGACACGATTATGGCCATGCCGTCCGAGGCACTGGCCGAGGAGCTCGCCCGCGACGGCGTGGCATAGGTGTGACAAAGGGGCAATCCCTCTGTCATAATCAAAAATGCCGAGGTCTCAGTGCGAGGCCTCGGTTTTTATTTGTCCCATGGTATGGCGGCTAGGAGCGCGTCTCCATCTTGGCGTGGCACTTGGGGCAGGTGACGCGGATCTTGCCCTTGCCCTTGGGGACGGAGAGCATCTGGCCGCAGTTGGGGCACTTGAGATAGGCCGTGGTCTTGCGGCCCTTCCACATCTTCTTGGCTGTGCGCTTGGCACGTTCAAAGTCTTCCTTGCTAGTACCGGCTGCGCGCGAGGCGTTGGCCGCTGCAGCTCCGCCGCCCAAGCTGGCGACGAACTTGCCCAAGCCGGGAACATTGGCGGTCGTGGCGACAAAGGCCTCGTTCTCCTTGCGACGTGCGTCGATATTTTTGGACAGGCCGCGCAGCACGCCAATCACGATTACGGCGATGGCAATCCAGCTGAGCCACTGGATGCGGGCTATCGATCCGATCATCGCGATGACGATGCCGGCAAAACCCATCACGATGGTGAGTTCATCGGCACCATTGCGACCCTTCATAAAGTCATTCATGCAAATTGCCTTTCATTCGATATACCGCACGCCTTTATACCCGATTTAGAGCAAGGGGGACAGGTTAATTTGCACCAATGTGGTGCAAATTAACCTGTCCCCGGAATACCAAGACGATGCAAAGAAGTCTGTCCCCAATGTCCCCAATTACTTGGAGAGCTTGTCGACGACGCGTTCGATCTCGGCGAGCTTGGCGGCTTTGAGGTCTTCGTCTCCCGATTCGATTGCCGAAGTCACGCAGCCCTCGATATGCGCCTTGAGCACGTCGGCGTTGATGCGCGCGAGGAGCGCCTGTGTGGCCATGAGCTGCGTGGAGATATCGACGCAGTAGCGGTCCTCCTCGACCATCCGCAGGATGCCGTCGATCTGACCGCGTGCCGTCTTGAGCATGCGGGTCACCGATTTATGGTCTGCCATCATGTCGGGTCCTCGTTTCTGGTCGATCTTCCGGATGTCCCCGTCAGTTGCGGTGAAATACGGACCGTTTAAAGGCCTAGGGCGGCACAACAGTCCGTATTTCACCGCAACTTCTGAGGATTCAGTAGGCAGCGACTGCTATGCGGCGGTCACAGACAGGGCGTGGAATTTCTCGCCCGCGGCCTCGACAGCGGCGGCGAGTTGCTCGGCGGTTACGGTGTCGGCGCACTCAACCTGGACGGTCTGGGTCTCGTGATCGGCGTCGGCGTCGGTCACGCCGGCAACGTTGAGCAGTGCCGTCTCGACAGTAGCGTCGCAGTGGCCGCACATGAGGCCGGAAGTCTTGATTGTGTATCGCATGGGTATTCCTCCCTGTTGTGTCGGCTTTCCCAGGCACCCGACCTTGACCTTCAAGCCGTCGCTCGCGTACCAAAGTACGCGTCGCTCCTCTTTCAGGTCAATCTCGGGCACCTGGAAAACCCGTTCTAAATGGACTTAATGGTGAGCTTATTTTGCCACTTTTGGCTTAAAGGATTTTAAGCGCAGCGCATTGCTTACGACGCAGACACTCGACAGGCTCATGGCCGCGGCGCCAAACATCGGCGAGAGCTGCCATCCGGTGAGCGGGAAGAACACGCCCGCCGCCAGCGGAATGCCGATGCCGTTGTAGAACAGTGCCCAGAACAGGTCCTGCTTGATGTTGCGGATCGTGGCGCGCGAAAGCTCGATGGCGCGGGCGACGTCCATGAGATCGCTGCGCATGAGCACCACATCTGCCCCCTCCTTGGCGATGTCGGCGCCGGTGCCGATGGCAAGGCCCACGTCGGCGCGCGCCAGGGCGGGGGAGTCGTTGATGCCGTCGCCCACCATGGCGACCTTGCCGCCCGCATCCTGCAGCTCGCGCACGTGGCGCTCCTTGTCGGCGGGGAGGACGTCGGCGATGACCTGCTCGCGGCTCAGCCCCACGCGGCGGGCGATGGCCTCGGCTGTCACACGGTTATCGCCGGTGAGCATGCGCACGTCGACGCCAAGCGAGCGCAGTGCGGCGATGGCTCCGGCGCTCGTCTCCTTGACCTCGTCAGCCACGGCAATGGTGCCGGCAAGCTCGCCGTTCTTGGCAAAGAACAGCGGCGTCTTGCCCTTGGCGGCAAATTGCTCGGCAAGGCCCGCGGGCACGGTAACGCCTAGCTCGTTCATCAGACGCACGTTACCAGCGGCGATGGTGTTTTGCCCCTCGCGTGCCGTAACGCCTCGCCCGGGCACGGCGGCAAAGTCCTCGACGGCGCGTGCGACAATCCCTCGCGTCTCGCACTCGGCCATAATCGCCTCGGCCAGCGGGTGTTCGCTTGAGCGCTCCAGCGCGGCGGCCAGCTTGAGCAGCGCCTTTTCGCTCATGGCGGGCGATCCGTCGGCGCGCGTGGCTACCACGATATCGGTCACGGCAGGCTTGCCGCGAGTGACCGTTCCCGTCTTATCGAGCACCACGGTGCCCACGCTGCGCAGATTCTCCAGCGCCTCGGCACTCTTAAACAGAATGCCCATCTCGGCGCCCTTGCCGGTGCCGACCATAATAGCGACGGGCGTGGCCAGACCCAATGCGCACGGACAGCTGATCACCAGCACAGCGACGGCGGAGGTGAGCGCTTCGTTCACGCTACCGGTCAGTGCCATCCACGCCACGAAGGTCATGGCCGAGATCACGAATACCACGGGCACGAACACGCCGGCGACCTTGTCGGCCATGCGGGCGATGGGCGCCTTGGTGGCGTTGGCGTCCTCGACGAGCTGGATAATCTTGGCGAGCGACGTGTCGGCGCCCACGCGTGTGGCACGGAAGGCAAACGAGCCGGTGCGGTTGACAGTGGCGGCGTTGACGGTGTCGCCGGCGGTCTTTTCCACGGGGATGGACTCGCCGGTGAGCGCGCTCTCGTCCACGGCCGAGCTGCCCTCGAGCACCACGCCATCGACAGGGATGGACTCGCCGGGGCGCACACGCAGCACCTGGCCGGGCAGAATGGCATCGACGTCGACGGTGGCCTCGCTGCCGTCCTCTGCCACGACGGTCGCGGTCTTGGGTGCTAAGTCGATGAGCGCCTCGATAGCGCCGCCGGTCTTGGACTTGCTGCGCGTCTCGAGGTATTTGCCCACGGTGACGAGCGACAGGATGGTGCCAGCGCTCTCAAAATACAGGTTGTCCATGCTCGTCATCATGGCCTCGTGCACCTGACCTGCGGCTAGCTGGTCGGCCATGATGAACATGGCGTAGAGCGACCAGGCGATGGAGGCGGTGGCGCCCACGGCAATAAGGGCGTCCATGGTGGGCGCGCCGTGCGCGAGCGATTTAAACCCGTTGATAAAGTACGCGTCGTTGACGTAGACGATGGGAATGAGCAGGACGAGCTCGGTGAGCGCGAGCGTCATGCTGTGGGTGTGGTCGGTGAAGATGCCGGGCAGCGGCCAGCCGAGCATGTGCCCCATGCCTATGTAGAACAGTGGGATGAGGAATACGATCGAGACGATGAGGCGGGTGCGCATGGCAGAGGCGGCGGCCTCCAACTTTTTGGTCGGTGACTCCATATGGGCGGCGCCGGACCTGGCTTGCGCACTTCCGCTTTGGACAGCGTCGGTGCCCGTGCTGATGGGTGAGGCCGAGTAGCCCGCGCGGTCGACAGCGGTGCAGATGTCGTCGGGGGAGACCTGCGCAGGGTCGTAGTCCACCAGCATAGAGCCGGCGAGCAGATTGACCGCGACGCTTTGGACGCCGTCGAGTTTGCTCACGGCGCGATCCACATGCGCCTGGCAGGCGGCGCATGTCATGCCGCCCACGTCGAACTTATCTTGAGCCATGGCTTCTCCTTTCTGTGACGTAGTGTCGGAAATGTTAACCTGCCGATACTATACACCCATACCCCCTGGGGGTGTCCAGTACAGAAAGAAATGTATGACATTTCGCTACAGATGAGGGTGGCTGCCGGGTTGGTGCACCATCCCCGCCCTTCGTCTCAATCTGTAACATCTAGCCCAGTTTTTGCCGAGCTGCTGTTACAGAATGAGACAAACTCTCCGGCGGCAAATCAATATCTCGATCTGTAACATCTAGCGGGGAAAATGACCTCTAACTGTTACAGATTGAGATTTTGTTTTGAGAGGTTTGAGTTTGTCTCCATCTGTAACAGTTAGACCGGTTTTTGGATTCCAGATGTTACAGATCGAGACGAACCTTCAGCAATAAACTCAATGTCTCAATCTGTAACATCTGGCGGGAAATATGACCCCTTACTGTTACAGATCGAGACAGACCGTCCGCGGCCAACTCAAATGTCTTGATCTGTAACATCTAGAGAGGTTTTTGACCCCTTACTGTTACAGATTGAGATGTTGTCTCGCGGGATTGGGGTTTGTCTCGTTCTGTAGCATCTAGACCTGTATCTGCCGAGCTAGTGTTACAAATCGAGACAACTGCCGGGGAGGGGTCCCGTCATGGCAAGACGCCCGCCGCCTAGATACAGAACCCGGGAATCACGCAGGTTCGCTTGTTTGGCTTTTCCGCAGGGGTGGCGTACATAAAGACGTCGCCGTCGTGGCCCACACGGTTTATGTAGAGCGTGCCTTCGGTCTTCGATGAGTCGGGGCTCACCGTGCGCTCCCACCAGCAGGTGTCCTTGCCCTTCCACTGGCGGACCATCGTCTCGTTCGTGGAATACGGGCTCACCTTGAGCTCGCGGAAGAGCTGATACTCCTTGCCCTCGCCGTTGTAGATGTCTGCCAGGTAGTGATAGTCCTCGGCAAACGAATCGGGCGGCTGCACACCGCACAGTTCGACCATGGCGGGCAGCCAAAGGGTCGCGGGCAACTCGCTCAGACACGCCGCGCTGTTGGCAGCGCCCACATTGTTCGAGACCTTCTTGACACCTTTAATGAGCGCGCGTAGCTCATTGGGCAGCAGCTTAAGGCCGTCGCCGTCGAGCCATTCTCGCAGCTCGCAATCTGCCCAGCCGGCGCTCGGCGGTTCAGCCGCAGCGTTGCGCTCGGCAATACCCGCATCGAACAAAAACGTCAGTCCGGCCTTGCCCGTCCCGTCCAGAAGTTCATCGTGGCGGATGCCCACAAGCTGCGCGCCAACCTGCAGCCCGTTGGTGAGCGTGACACGCTTGGTACACGGATAGGGGATATGCCCATCGGCATCGAGCAGATGATAGCGCCTGGCAATCTCGCGTGCCTCGCTACGGGTCTCGGTGGCCTTAATCTTGAGCGAAATCTCCTGCAGCTGATCCCAGGTGTAGTCGTCAAGCGTACCGTGGATGCCGTCAAGGTAGTCGGGGATGCCAAAGCCATGGGTTGCCGCCCCGATAACGCTGAGCCCCGCAACGGCTGCGATAGCGCCGCCGATAATAAAGCGGCGGCGGGTCATGGCATCGTGGCGGGCCTGATTCAGGATCTCTCGTGCGCGCTCGCCGGCGACGTCGACCTTAAGGTGCGTGCCAGAATCGATATCAATCGCGGCCTCGTCTCCTGTGCCTTCGCGGCCCTCGGATTCGGCATCAGTGAGGTATGCCGAGAGCACCTCGAGCATCTGCTGCTCGGTAGGGCGATCGCACTGCTCGACTGAGAGACCCTTCATGATGATTTGGACGAGCGCTTCATCGCTCTCGCAGCGCGGCTCGAGCGGTGCCGGCTTGGTCTTGGTCTTTACGAGATAGAACGAGCCGGTTGCAGCGGCGTCCGTCGACTCAAAGTCAAACGGCTTGCGACCGCTGTAGAGCTGGTACAGAATGCTCGAAAGCGCATAGACGTCGACCGCGGGCGAGCGGCGAAGGGCCGCGATGCCTTCGATATCCTGCGTGAGCATCTCGGGCGCGGCGTATGCGGGTGTGGCAAAGCGCCAGATGTCGGCGCGCCGGGTGATCGTGTCGTCGCCGAGAGCCATGGTCGCGGAGCCCATGTCGATGAGGCAGGGGTCAAAGGAACAATCGGCAATCTGCTGCTCGAGCGTTCGGCTGGAGGTGCGGAACATGATATTGGCAGGCGACAGGTCGCGATGGATGACCGGATTCACGAGGCCTTGGGTCATCAAGAGCGCACGAAGCACGGCGTTTCCGACGGCGGCGACCATCTGGGTGGTCAGCCCGCCCGAGGCGTCGTACGGAAGCAGGGGCAGCGCCTGCTTGAGTGAGGTGCCCTCGACCCACTCCATGAGGATGAGCGGGTCATCCTCGCACGATCCGTAGCCATAGACGCGTGGAAATCCGCGCAGGTGCGAGACGGTACACAGATGACGGTACTCCTCGAACAGCGCGGCGGTGTTGGCCAGGTGCGCTGCCGATTGCTCGGCGGAGCGGTCGGGGGCTTGGCCGGAAAGGATGGCGTTGTCCTTGAGTAGCTTGACGGCAAAGACCTCGCCGCTCGTGTTGGTCGCGCGCAGCACGTGCCCGATGTTGCCGTTGTTGCGGTGGGCCGTCTGGAGAATAAGCGTCATAAACCGACGCTTGGCCTCGTCCTCGGCGTTGGGGTCGACCGCCACGGCGGTGTCGAACGTGTCAAGACGGATGAGTTTGTCGCCATAGGCGCTATCGGTAGTATCCATGGCGTTCCTTTGTCTGGCATGGGTTGCCGCACGTATACGTGAGCAGTGCGGATATCGGTAAAGAACCATGATAGCCGCACTGCCCACGTATGCCGCTGAGTATTGTCGTTTACGACGCAGAAGGTAGAAGACGAAAGACGGACGGCGACCGTCTTCCGATCGCCGTCCGTGCTAGTCCACAATGACAAGGAATGTCGTGTAGAGACCCAGATGGAGCCTGTCGCTGTTTTCGATTTCCACTGGGGGATAGACTTTGCCGGGCTCTCGTTGGTCGCGGGGCGGCTCGATTACGGTATCGCCGTCACCCGCGCCCGATTCGAGCACTGTGCCGTTGGTCGATCCAAGGCCCTGGGCGTACCAGTGCTCACCCTCGAGCCAAATACGAAGATGCTCGCGCGAGGCGTCGGCGCCTACATCGGTGATGCTGGGCGAGGTTTTGGGCAAAGAACCAATCACAGTGCCGCGCGGATCGCGTGTGAGGGGATGGATTTGCATGTCGGCGCAGTTGTCGGCATGGGTTCTGAGCAGACCGAGGTTAGGGGCGACGGTGCGTGGCTGCCCCAGGCTGCTCATAAAGCCACGTCCTACGGTAGTTTCGGTGGTGCCAAAGTGCCCGCCTGTCTTGCTGTCGCAAAAGCGCTCGACGGTGGCCACGCCCTGAACGGGATCGGCGAGCGCCCCCGTTGCCACAAAGAGCATAAGGTAAAGCGTGCTTTTCTCACGCACGGCATTGCCGTCAAAGTTGTCGATGCGATTGAGGGCATTTGCATATAGGCGGCTGTCCAGCTTGTAGCTGGCGAGAGCCGACATCATTTCGTTGGCGGCCGGACCGCGATAGTGCTCGGCGATTGCCCGATAGGCGGACTCGCCGCCGCCGAGCTTGCTGCAGATTGCCGCGGAAAGGTTGAGCGTGGTGACGGTAAAGTCGCTGTAGATGGCGGGCGCGCACTGGTCAGGCTTGCGATGGACGATGTAACGGGTGAGATACGAGCGGTTGGAAGAGCATTTCTCGAGTAGGGTACTGCCGAGATAAGAGTTTCCATTGATGAGCATTCGGGCGATCTCGAGATGTTTAAGACCGCCGAACGAGCGAATATCGTTATAGAGGACCGAGCAAGGCGTCTCTGCTGCCACGGATACCTCCTTTGATTGCTTCCTAGCCAATATGGCGATAGGAATTAATGGCTCCCGGTGGGCGACGTATTAAATGGCTGCGCAATATACAGCGTAACCAAAGCAACATTATAGGCCACATGTTCGAAATTGCAGGAAGACTGAGAGATTTGGTTTGGACTGGACGGAAATCCCCCTCTGTCTTGTTCTGTAACATTTGGACCCGGTTTTGCCCTGCATCTGTTACAGATTGAGACAATCGGCCAGGCCCGCCCCGTCCGCCTCGTCATCTGTGGTTTACGTGGGGGCATACGGAGTGCGGGTATACTAACCGGCGGCGAATCTGCTCCATCGCTTAGAGCTGCTGCGTCTGGACGGCGCGTGATAGGGCTGCCAAAGCGATCGCCAGCGTGCTGAGCAACGTCCTCTCTGTGCGCACCTGTTTTTGTATGTATTAGCGCACTACCAAGCACGCCCGCGCGGCCGCATGCCGTGCCCATTGCGCGTGCAGATAAGGAACAACAACATATGCGTAATTCTGTATCTGACGTCACCGACGCCGAGATTCTGGACGAGACCCGCGAGGCCATGACCCAGGCTGCCTTCGATGCCGCCGATGAGGCCAATGCCGCCCAGGCCGTCGAGTCCGCTACCGAGAGCCTGCCCGCCTTTGACGAGCTGGGCCTCTCCGACGAGATGCTTCGTGCTATCGAGAACCTGGGCTACACGGCGCCCACGCCCGTGCAGGCCGGCTCGATCCCCGTAGTGCTCGAGGGCCGTGACCTGCTTGCCGCCGCTCAGACCGGCACCGGCAAGACGGCTGCCTTTTTGCTACCGACCATGAACAATCTGGAGCACATCGCTCCTCCCAAACCCGTGCGCGAGCGCGGCGGCCGCAACCGCCGTCGCGGTGTTAAAAAGCCCGAGGGCAACGGCCGCGGCCCCGTGATGCTCGTCATCACCCCCACGCGCGAGCTCGCCCAGCAGATCGACGAGGTCGCAAGCAAAATCGCCGACGTCACCGGCCATGTTGCCGTGACCGTCGTGGGCGGCGTGAGCTACAAGCCGCAGACCGCGGCACTTAAGTACGGCTGCGACATCCTGGTCGCAACGCCGGGCCGTCTGGTCGATCTGATCGAGCAGGGCGCCTGCCACCTGGACGAGGTTAAGGTCCTGGTGCTCGACGAGGCCGACCGTATGCTCGACATGGGCTTTTTGCCCGCCGTCCGGCGCATTGTGCGCGAGACGCCGGCCGAGCGTCAGACGCTGCTGTTCTCGGCGACCCTCGACGAGGAGGCCGTGGGCGAGATCACCGACCTGGTGAGCGACCCGGCTCGCGTGGAGATCACACCTGCCACGTCGACCGCCGACACCGTCGACCAGTTTGTGTTCCCGGTGTCCATCGAGGCCAAAAACAACCTGCTGCCCGAGTTCCTCAAGAAGGAGGGCCCGGAGCGCACCATCGTCTTTATGCGCACCAAGCACCGCGCCGACAGCTGCTGCCGTCGTCTGGAGCGCAAGGGCATCAAGGCCGCCGCGATTCACGGCAACCGCAGCCAGGCCCAGCGCGAGCGTGCCCTTTCGGCCTTCCGCGACGGTACCGTCGACGTGTTGGTGGCAACCGACGTGCTCGCCCGCGGCATCGACATCAGCGACGTGCGCTACGTCGTGAACTTTGACGTGCCGGCCGAGCCGACCGACTACATCCACCGTATTGGCCGTACGGGCCGCGCCGGCGAGCTGGGCTGGGCCATCACGTTTGTGACCGAGCAGGATGTCGATGAGTTCTACGAGATCGAGAAGCTCATGGACAAGACCGCCGACATCTACGAGGCCGGCGACCTGCATGTGGGCCCCAATCCGCCCGCGGTTGACCCCGAGCGCGATCCTGCGGCCTTTAAGGTGAAGAAGAAGACCAAGCGCGGCAAGTCCAAGAGCAAGAAGAAGCTTGAGCAGGCGCGTCGCGACGGCAAACGCAACGGCGACGATTACGGTGATGTGGCCGGTCGTTCCAACCGCGGTCGAGACGAGCGTCGCGGCGACGGTGAGCGTCCGAGCCGTCCCAAGCGCGGCGGCAAGACCCGCGTGCGCGAGGGCGTTCAGGCTCGCGTGGACGAGGCTGTGGAGAGCGTGGCCCGCGAGGTGGCTGCCGAGGAGCGCGGCGGTGCTGGTGTCGTTGAGCAGGCCCCGCGCGGCAACCGTGCCGAGCGCCGTGCCAAGCAGTTCCAGGGCGAGGCGCATCGCCGTCGCCGCGAGGACGAGGACCGCGGCGGTCGTCGCCGTGTTGAGCGCGAGGACGAGGGCCGTGGCTCGCGTGGCGGCAAGCGTGGTTCGGGCGATCGTCGTCGTTCCGGTCGCGATGGCGAGCGCGGCGGCCGTGATGAGCGCCGTGGCGGCGAGGGCCGCGGTTCGCGTGGCGAGCGTGGTACTCGCGGCGGCGAGTCCCGTGGCGGCAAGCGCCTTGATGAGCGCGGTGGCCGTGGCGGCGAGCATCGCGAGGGCACTCGTGGCAATGGCAGCCGCAGCGGTGCTGGTCGTTCTAACGAGTCGCGCGATCGTCGTGACCCGCGTGCCAGCCGTGATCGTCGCGATGACTGGCGCAACTACGACGATACCCGCGAAGAGCGTCGCGGCGGCTATCGTGGTGGTCGTGGCGGCAACCAGGCCGGCTCCCGTGGCGGCCGTGCCGGCGGTCGCGATAACCGTGGCAGCTACGGCAACAGCCGTGGCGGCAAGCGCGGTGGCAGCTCCCGTCGCCCCGGCGACGGCGGCGGCAAGCGCAAGTAAGATGCGCATCGCGCGCTAGCGTGAGACAAGCTAAGGGCCCGAGCAAATAACGCTCGGGCCCTTTTGTTTGCCGTGTCCATCGCTAATTCAAACGTGATGTTCTCGGGAATGCATCTGGGGGATGCTGAGGACCTATTTTCCGCCATGCAGCAATGGGTCCTATGGGGTGCGCCGTGCATTTTTTGGAGTATTCTGCAGTTCGAGTTGTCTGCATATGATTCGACGTCGCCAACGGTGGCCTTCGGATATCCCTAGCGAGCGTTCCGAGTCAGATTTCGCCGTTTTCCGGAGCAGGGGCGCGTCATTCTCGCCATGTCGGGACTTAAAATGATACGGCGCCCTACAGTTTTGCCCACCCGCGGCGGTGCTGGCGCGGTCACGTTGCAGAATACTCCGTTTTTTGCACGGGCCAGGATGGGGTACCTCAGGAGAACGCGGCGGTATCCAGTAAATATATGCAATCTGTACCGGGAATTATGCAAACCGAAAAGGCGGGCAGTATGGGTTGGTGTATCGGGCTGCCTAGCGCACCAAAACGGGGAGCTCCCCCCCCATGCGCCGTATACTCTGTCTGAATGTGAAAGCGGCTTGACGCGTTGCCAGGCGTAGGGGAGGGTGTCTCGATGAGCGTATTCGAAATTGTGTTTAGTCCGACGGGTGGAACGCGGAAGGTGTCTGGCCTTGTGGCCGGGGCACTGGGCAAGAATACCGTTACCGTCGATCTGACCGATAGCGGGCTAGATTTCAGCGCTGTCTCGATGACTGAGGACGACGTGGCCGTAATCTCTGTGCCGGCGTATGCCGGTAGAATCCCGGCTGTGGTGGCTGACCGGTTGGGCATGGTGCGCGGCAACGGGGCTCGGGCTGTTTTGGTTTGTGTATACGGAAACCGCGCGTTTGAGGACACGCTCGTAGAGCTGGAGGACGTTGCGAAGCATGCGGGATTCCGGGTGATCGCGGCAGTTGCGGCCATTGCAGAACATTCCATTGCGCGACAGTTTGCTGCCGGTCGTCCGGATGCGCAGGATGAGGCGCAGCTCGCAGAGTTTGCGCAGCAAATTCAGCAAAAGCTGTTGGCTGAGGATGCGTCCGAGCCCTCTATTCCCGGCAACCGTCCTTATAAACAAGCCGGAGGTCACCGCATGGCACCCGAGGCAACAGAGGATTGCGTCTCCTGCGGTGCATGCGCCGCGGCGTGCCCCGTTTGTGCTATCGACAAGGGTGACCCCAAACGAGCAGCTGGCGAGGCGTGCATCTCCTGCATGCGCTGCATTGCCGTATGTCCGCGAGGCGCTCGCAAGCTTGATCCCAACAAGCTATCCGCTGTTTCCCAGATGCTGAGCAAGGTTTGCGTCGTGCGGAAGGAATGCGAGCTCTTCATCTAGCGCATACGAAATTGGCGCAATGGGGCCAGGTTAATCTGCACCGACCTGGTGCAAAGTAACCTGACCCCAATGCACCAGAGCAAGGAGTGTCCCTGGGTGCCGGCAGAAAAGGAACGTCCCTAAGTGCCGCATAGATACCGTTTATCGGAGAAAAAATACCGTTCGCCGGTCATAATGATTGTTCCGGCTTTGGGCTTGTCTACAATAACCTCAGTGAAAAGAAATGCGGAAGGTTACCGAGTCCCTTGGACGTGGGCCTAACCAAAGTCTTTGATCGCGTGCGTCTCAAGGGGCGCATTCGATTGATTTTGGTTGGGCTATATTTATGAAGGGACATGCCACCATGGGTTTCTTTTCTCGCCTGATGGGCGGTTCGGATGAGCAGACGACTGCGGCTTCCGAGTTCGAAATCCTCGCTCCCGTTTCCGGCGAGCTTGTTCATCTGGAAAATACCAATGACCCTGCTTTTAGCAGCCGTGCCGTGGGCGATGGCGTTGCCGTGGTTCCCCAAGAGGGAACGGTGTGCGCTCCTGTTTCCGGCACCGTCGCGGCGCTGTTTCCGACTGAGCACGCGCTGGGCATCATGTCCGACGACAGCTCTGCTCAGGTGATGCTGCATATCGGAATCGATACTGTTAAGCTTGAGGGCAAGGGCTTCCACGCGCTTGTTGCCCAGGGTGACCATGTCGACGCGGGCCAGCCCCTCGTCGAGGTCGATTTCGACGCGGTCCGCGCCGCCGGCTTCGATCCCACGGTCTTCGTTATCGTGTGCGAGCGCTCGGAGAACTCGACTCTTCGTGAGCATGCTTCCGGCCCTGTTGCTGCTAAAGAGCCTGTCATCTGGCTTTCCGAGTAAATTTTTGTGGTGGGTACCGTGGTTATCAAGCGAGTTTTTAACAACAACGTCGCAATGGTCACTTCGGACGATGGCTCCGAGCTCATCGTCATCGGTCGAGGCCTCTGCTTTGGCCGTCATGCCGGCGATGCCATCGACGAGGCGTCGATCGAAAAGACCTACGCGTTGCAGGAGGGAACTTCTCAGGACTCGCGTACGATTGACCGCTTGGCACATCTTTTGGAGTCCATCCCCACCGTCAACCTCGTGATTGCCGAGGACATTGTTCAGATGCTCCGTCGAGAGCTCAATGTTGATATCAACGACAAGATTCTCATTGCTCTCGCAGACCATATCAGCCTTGCTTTGGAGCGCGAGCGCAAGGGCGTCTCCTGTGAGAATCCGTTGCTGCTCGAGATCCAGCAGTTCTATCGCAAGGAGTATGCACTTGCGGGCCGTGCGCTGCAGATTATCAAGGAGTATATGGGCATCCAGATGAGCGAAGAAGAGCAGGGTTTCATTACCTTGCATATCGTCAACGCCACCATGCCGCAACGCTCCGACCGTTTGATTGTTTCGGTCCAGCTTGTTCGCGACGTGCTCGCGATTGTTTCCGAGCGCTATGCTACGACCCTCGATGACACCTCGTTGCCCTATGAGCGTTTCGTCCGCCACCTGCAGTTTTTCGCACAGCGGGCGCTTGACCCCACGGCCGGGCAAATCAATGGCGACGCGCTGTTCCGAATCGATGAAACGGCGTATCCGTGCGCATTCTCGTGCGCGGACGCCATAGTCGCCCACTTGTCGTCTACCTATAACGTTGTCGTTACCGATGCCGAGAAGAGCTATCTCGCATATCACATTGTTAACCTGCTTGGAGAACCTGGTCTCTAGGCATAACGTGCCCACACATCGATTGATATAAGGCAAGGCTCACGGTCTTGTCCAGGGCACATCTGTCTTAATTTGCGGAAAAGGAAGGGGAGTACCGCTATGACCGCAAAAAAGAAGTTCAATTTCAAAGCGCCGTTGGAGGTGTTCGCGAAGTCGATCGTCCAGCCGATGATGTATCTCTCGGTTGCCGGCATCCTGCTCATTGTGGGCATCATTCTGACCAACAAGACCATTTGCGCTTTGGTCCCCGTACTGGGCTCCGGTCCGTTCCAGCTTGTGGGCGCCGTTGTCTACCAGTCGCTGATGTTTATCATCAACAACCTCTCGATTCTGTTCTGCGTGGGCATCGCCGGCGCCATGGCAAAGAAGAACAAGGGCCATGCTTCGCTGATCGCCCTGATGTCGTTCTTCCTGTTCCTGCAGGCTAACAACATCGTGCTCAACGCCACCGGCTCTCTTGCCGATGCGAGCGGCATGCTCGGCCTTACCGGAACCGGCCAGGCCACCGTTATGGGCATCCAGGTGCTCGATACCGGCGTGTTCGGCGGCATCATTCTCGGTTGCATCACCGGCGCCGTGTTCAACAAGTACTCGAACAAGCAGTTCCCCATTGCCCTTTCGATGTTCTCGGGCGTTCGCTTTCCGTTCCTGATCATGATCATCATCTCCTGGATCATGGGCGCTGGCTTCTGCATCGTTTGGCCTCCGGTTCAGGGTGCCATCTCCTCCGTTGCCGGCATCATTAAGGAGTCGGGCAACATCGGTCTGTTTATCTACGGCATGCTCAACAAGCTGCTCGTTCCCACCGGTCTGCACCACCTCATCTACACCCCGTTCCAGTTCTCCGATGTGGGTGGCACCCTTACGCTGGGTGGTCAGGTTATCGCCGGCGCCTATCCCATCCGTGTTGCCGAGATGGCAATGACGGGTCAGCCCTTCTCCGATAGCACCTACTTCAACAGCTACACCTTCAACAATCTGTGGCCCTACATCGGCATCGGCCTCGCCTTTATCGTCACCGCCTACAAGGGGAACAAGGATAAGACCAAGGCCGTTATCATCCCGCTGATCATCACCGCCGTGCTCTCCTGCGTGACCGAGCCCATGGACTTCCTCTTTGTCTTTGCCGCTCCCGTGCTCTTTGTCGTTCACTCGGTTCTTTCCGGCATCTTCCTGGTCCTGCTCAAGGTCCTCTCCGTGCCCGCTTCGACTGCAGGCGGCATCATCAACATCGTTGTCTCCAACCTGGTCCTGGGCGTCGATAAGACCAACTGGCCGGTTATGCTGGTGCTTGGAGTCGTCAACGCCGCGCTGTACTTCTTCCTCTTCACCTTCCTTATCAAGAAGCTCAACCTCCACACGCCTGGCCGCGAGGAGGAGTCCGAGCTCGCCGAGTCCGTTGCCGAGGGCGAGGCCGCCGCGTCTGTCGCAGTGAAGCAGGGCGCCGTTGCCGCGGCTCCCGCAGAGGGCGTCGATGCAGGTATTGCCGACCTGGTCGCAGGTCTTGGCGGCAAGGACAACATCGAGGAGCTCGAGAACTGCTTTACGCGTCTCCGCGTGAACGTTAAGAACCCGGACCTCATCAATGAGGACCTCATCAACCACGTGCCCAACAGCGGCATCAACCGCAACGGCAATAATATCCAGATCATCTTTGGCATGAAGGTCGCCGAGATGCGCGACAAGGTCGAAAACGCAATTGAGAAGGAGCAGTAAACAATGATCATTACTCTGTGTGGTGGCGGATCCACCTTTACCCCCGGCATCGTCAAGTCCATCGCCCTGCGCAAGGACGAGCTCGACGTTGACGAGATTCGTCTGTACGACATCAACGAGGAGCGCCAGCGCAAGGTCGGCGTGCTCGTGGACTGGATTTTGCACGAGGACCTCGGCCTGGACATCAAGCTCACGGTGACCACCGACAAAAAGACGGCTTTTACCGACGCGAGCTTCGTGTTTGCCCAGATGCGCGTGGGCGGCTACGCCATGCGCGAGCAGGACGAGAAGATTCCGCTGCGTCACGGCTGCGTGGGCCAGGAGACTTGCGGTTGCGGCGGCCTTGCCTACGGCATGCGCACCATCTTCCCCATGGTCGAGCTGATCGATGACGTTGAGAAGTACGCCAAGAAGGATTACTGGATTCTCAACTACTCCAACCCTGCTGCCATCGTCTCCGAGGGCTGCCGTGTGCTGCGTCCCAACGCTCGCATCATCAACATCTGCGACATGCCGATCGCGATCATCGACGTGGTTTGCGCCGCGCTCGATATCGACAAGAAGGATGTCGAGTACGATTACTTTGGCCTCAACCACTTTGGTTGGTTCACCTCGATCCGCCACAAGGGCGAGGAGGTGCTCCCGCAGCTGCGCGAGTACATCAAGGAGCACCAGATCCTGCTGCCCGACTCCTACCTCAAGGGCATGGGCTCGCTCATGGCAAAGAAGCCCGAGGAGGCCACCGACGAGCATCCCGAGCAGAACCGTCACACCAAGGGCAGCTGGTACTACGTCTGGAAGGGCGAGTACGAGATCATGGAGTGCTTCCCGGAGTACCTGCCCAACACGTATCTGAACTACTACCTGCAGCAGAAGGAATTCGTCGAGCACTCAAACCCCGAGCGCACCCGTGCGAACGAGGTTGAGGAGACGCGCGAGAAGAACCTCTTCGACGGCATCGACCACTACGAGAAGACGGGCGAGATCGACGAGAGCACGTTCTATGCGGGCAGCCACGGCGACTGGATTGCCGATCTGGCCATCGCTCTGAAGAACGACACCAAGCAGCGCTTCCTGGTCATTTGCGAGAACAAGGGCGCTATCCCCAACATGCCCTACGACGCTATGGTCGAGCTGCCTGCCTACATTGGCAAGAACGGCCCCGAGGTCATCAGCCGTGACAACATTCCTCTGTTCCAGCAGGGTCTCATGATGCAGCAGCTGAACTCTGAGAAGCTCGTGGTCGAGGCTACGATTGAGGGTTCGTACGAGAAGGCGCTCAAGGCCTTTACGCTCAACAAGACCGTGCCTTCGATGAAGGTCGCCAAGGAGGTTCTCGACGACATGATCGAGGCCAACAAGGGTTACTGGCCCGAGCTTAAGTAAAAGCAACAGGGTCGCTGACCGCATACCTGGAGCAATGCCCCGTCCACGTGATTGCGTGGGCGGGGCATTGCCGTTTGGTAACGCGTTTTATCAAATATGGCATTTATCTGCGGTAATGTTCTATTTCACCGCTGAGGGTGACATTTTATACCGCCTGCCGAACCGTATGGAGACCTCACAACTTTTTAGGTCAGTGTTGTGCGTGTAGCAATTTCGCCCGGCCTCGCCTCCGGGCTGCCATGTGAGAGGGGATCTTATGGCTCGACTGCACGTAATGGAACGCAGCCACGCTCAGGCCGTCATGGACGACCTGCACGATGCACTCGGACGTCGTCTGGCGGTGAGTTCGCTCGCCCCGTGCCCCGTCGAGTTTACGGCGGCGCTCGTCAACCTGTGCTCCACCCAGAGCTGCGGCAAGTGCACGCCCTGCCGCGTGGGCCTGAGCGCGCTGAGCGACCTGCTCGCCGATGTGCTCGAGGGCCGCGCCGACGAGTCCACGCTCAACTTGATTGAGCGCACTGCCCGCACCATCTATCTTTCGAGCGACTGCGCCATCGGTTACGAGGCCGGTGCCATGGCGCTTACGGCTATCCGCGGTTTTCGCGACGATTTTGAACACCACATCCGCGAGCACTCCTGTGGCTTTGACCGCGAGGCCCGCGTCCCGTGCGTCTCGGGCTGCCCGGCGCACGTCGACATGCCCGGTTACATTTCGCTCGTCGAGGCCGGCCGCTATGCCGATGCCGTCAAGGTCATCCGCAAGAACAACCCGCTGCCGCTCGTCTGCGGTTTGGTGTGCGAGCATCCCTGCGAGATGCACTGTCGCCGTGGCATGGTCGACGACCCCATGAACATCCTTGCCCTCAAGCGGTTTGCCGTTGAGCATAGCGACCTCAACGACCACAAGCCACATGTAGTGGACAACACTGGTAAGCGCGTCGCCGTGATCGGCGGCGGCCCGGCCGGTCTTTCTTGCGCCTACTACCTGGCCGTGATGGGCCACAAGGTGACCATTTTTGAGCAGCGCCACCACCTGGGTGGCATGCTGCGCTACGGAATCCCCAGCTATCGTCTGCCACGCGAGCGCCTGCAGGCCGAGATCGACTGGATCATGAGCGCCGGCATCGATGTGGAACTCGACCACTCCGTGAACGGCGAGGAGCTCGCCCGTCTACGCGACGAGTTCGATGCCGTCTACCTAGCCATCGGTGCCCACAGCGACAAGAAGCTCGGCCTTCCGGGCGAAGAGGCGCCCGGCGTTGAGTCGGCCGTCAAGATGCTGCGTGCCATCGGTGATGACGAGCTGCCCGACCTAAGCGGCCAGCGCGTGTGCGTCATCGGCGGCGGCAACGTTGCCATGGACGTGGCACGCTCTGCCGTGCGCTGCGGTGCCGAAAAGGTAAGCATCGTCTACCGCCGTCGCATCTGCGATATGACGGCCCAGGATGCCGAGATCGCCGGTGCCCAGGCCGAGGGCTGCGAAGTGCTGGAGTTGACAGCCCCGCTCGCCATCGAGACGGGCGAGGACGGTCGCGTGAACGGCCTGCGCGTGCAGCCGCAGATTATCGGCGAGCCCCGCCGCGGTCGTCCGGCTCCGCGTGCCGCCGCCACGCCCGAGCACGTCATCCCCTGCGAGCGCGTGTTCGTCGCCATTGGCCAGGACATCGATTCCAAGCCGTTTGAGGAGATGGGCATTGCCTGCAAGTGGGGCTGCGTCGTCACCGATTCGGATGGCGCCGTGCCCAACTTCGATGGCCTCTTTAGCGGCGGCGACTGCCAGACCGGCCCCGCTACCGTCATCCGCGCCATCAATGCCGGCCGCGTGGCTTCGGCAAACATCGACCGCTATCTGGGCTTCGACCACAAGATCAAGCTCGACGTGGAGCTGCCGACCGTCCAGTTTAAGGGCAAGCACGAGTGCGGCCGCTGCGAGCTGGGCGAGCGCGAGGCCGGCGAGCGCATTCACGATTGGAATCTAGTCGAGCAGGGTCTCACCGAGCAGGAGGCGCGCCAGGAGGCGAGCCGCTGCCTGCGCTGCGACCACTTTGGCTTTGGCGCGTTCCGCGGAGGGAGGAACCTGGAATGGTAGAGCCCAACAAAACCACCGTCAGCGACAACACCGAAAACGGAGCGCACAATATGGTCAAGCTCACTATCGATAATTGCGAGGTCGTGGTTCCCGAGCACACCACGATCCTGGACGCAGCCATGTCCGTCGGCATTCAGATTCCTACCCTGTGCTATCTGCGCGATCTAAACGAGATCGGCGGCTGCCGCGTGTGCGTGGTCGAGGTTGAGGGCTGCGACCAGCTGGTTGCCGCCTGCAACAACTACGTGCTCGACGGCATGGTGGTCCACACCAACAGCCCTAAGGCCCGCGAGGCCCGTCGCACCAACGTGCAGCTGCTGCTGTCCCAGCACGATTCGCAGTGCACGAGCTGCGTGCGCAGCGGCAACTGCAACCTACAGACCATCGCCAACGACCTGGGCATTTTCTATCTGCCGTATCAAAGGCATTTGGCGGGCGAGGGCTGGGACTTCGATTTTCCCATCATCCGCGAAAACGATAAGTGCATTAAATGCATGCGCTGCATCAAGGTTTGCGAGAGTGTGCAGGGCTTAGGGATTTGGGACCTGACCAACCGCGCCACGCATACCGCCGTGGGCACCCGCGGGCGTGCGCCGATCGGCAAGACCGATTGCGTCGCGTGCGGTCAGTGCATCACGCATTGCCCGACGGGTGCCCTGCGTGAGCGTGACGATACCGAGACCGTGTTCGATGCTCTCGCCGATCCCGACAAGATCGTGCTGGTGCAGATCGCGCCGGCCGTGCGCAGCGCCTGGGGCGAGGAACTCGGCATTCCGCGCGAGGAGGCCACCGTCGAGCGCCTGGCGTGCGCGCTGCGCCGTGTGGGCTTTGAGTACGTGTTCGATACCGATTTCTCGGCCGACCTTACCATTATGGAGGAGGGCTCCGAGCTGCTCGAGCGCTTGGGCGCCGCTGCCAAGGGTGAGGGCGATAGCCGCGGCTGGCCCATGTTTACGAGCTGCTGCCCGGGTTGGGTGCGCTTTGTGAAGGCGCGCTATCCGGAGTTTGTCGACAGCCTGTCCACGTCCAAGTCGCCGCAGCAGATGTTCGGCGCCATCGCCAAGACCTACTACGCCAAGGTGCTGGGCGTGGAGCCCGAGCGTCTGTTTGTGGTGTCCGTGATGCCGTGCACGGCCAAGAAGGCCGAGTGCGCGCTGCCGAGCATGGTGGGCGAGGACGGCACGCCCGATGTGGACGTTGCGCTGACGGTGCGCGAGATGGTACGTATGATCCGCGCGAACCACGTGAGCGTGGACACGTTGGTCGAGGAGCCGCTCGACACGCCGCTGGGCTTTGGCACGGGCGCGGGTGTAATCTTTGGCGCCACGGGCGGCGTGATGGAGGCCGCCGTGCGCTCGGCCTATTACCTGGTGACGGGCAAGAACCCCGATGCCGATTTCTTTACCGATGTGCGCGGGCTGGACGGCTGGAAGGAAGCCGTGGCCGATATCGATGGCACCGGGGTGCGCGTCGCCGTGGCGCACGGGCTGGGCAACGCTGCCCGTCTGCTCGACGCGATTCGCGACGGCCGTGCGAGCTATGACTTCGTTGAGGTCATGGCGTGCCCGGGCGGCTGCGTCGGTGGCGGCGGCCAGCCCATCCACGACGGCTGTGAGCTGGCAGCCGAGCGTGGCCAGGTGCTCTGGGGCCTCGATGCGAAGGCGGACATTCGCTTCTCGCACGAGAATCCCGATGTCCAGGCGTGCTACAGCGAGTTTTTGGGCGCGCCGCTCTCGCCGCTGGCCGAGGAGCTGCTGCATACCGACCATCACGCCTGGTCGATGCCCAACGAGGGGGCGTGCTAGCGATGCGCGCTTTTGATGTTGAGATGTCGCGCCGGGGGTTTGCCTCGGTGCTCGCCGCGGGCGCCCTGTCGCTTGCGCTCGCGGGCTGTGGTGGCGGAGCTACCGGTGCCGGGTCCGCCGCGGGCTTGGCTGCCGGGTCTGCGGCGGGCGGTTCTGCTGTCGAGCCGGTTGAGGTGCACGTCGCGTCGCTCAAGGGTCCGACCTCGATTGGCCTGGTGCAGTTTATGGACCAGGCTGCCGACGGTGCCACGGACAACGAGTTCGACTTTGCGATCAACACTGCCGCCGACGAGATCGTGCCCAAGGTGATTCAGGGCGATGTCGACATTGCCCTGGTGCCCGCCAACGTGGCGAGCATGCTCTACAACAAGACCGAGGGTGCGGTGCAGGTCATCGACATCAACACGCTGGGCGTGCTGAACGTGGTGACGGGCGACGCGAGTGTGGCCTCGTTTGGCGATTTGGCGGGCCATACCGTCTATATGACGGGCAAGGGCACCACGCCGGAGTACGTCATGAGCTACCTGCTGGAGCGCGCGGGCCTGACCGGCCAGGTGGCGCTTGAGTTTAAGAGCGAGCCCACCGAGGTGCTGTCGGCGCTGCTTGCCGACCCGACTGCCGTGGGCGTGCTACCCGAGCCGTTCAAGACGGCGGCCATCGCCAAGAGCGAGGACAAGCTGTCGGCTCCGGTAAGTCTGACCGATGTGTGGGATGAGCTGGCAGGTGACACGGGTTCGCGCCTGCTGACGGGCGTGACCGTGGTGCGCCGTGTCTTTGCCGAGGAGCATCCCGATGCCGTGGCGGAATTCCTGAGCTGCCATGCTGCGAGCGTTGAGGCCGTGAACGCGGCGCCGGCGGACTGGGCTCAGTCCGTGGTCGATGCGGGTATCGTGGATAACGCCGCGATTGCCGAAAAGGCGATTCCCGGGTGCATGCTCGTGTGCCAGACGGGGAAGGATATGAAGGCGGCACTCGGTGGGTACCTGCAGGTGCTGGCCGATGCGGACGCGAGCGCCGTGGGCGGCAAGCTCCCGGCCGATGATTTCTACTACATGGAGTAGCCCGTGCGTGCGTTTGCTCGACACATGACAAAGCGTATGAAGGCGGTGGCGGCAGCAGGTGCCGTTGCCGCCTTTTGGCTTGCCGTGTGGGCTTTCGCGGCGGCGCTGGTGGCGCAGCCGCTGATTTTGCCGGGGCCGGGCGCTGTTGTGGTGGCGTTGCTGCGGCTGGTGTGCGATGCCAACACGTGGGCGATTCTGGTGGGCTCAGGCGCACGAATCTTGGGCGGACTGGCGCTTGCCGCGATCTGCGGCGGTGTACTGGCGGGAGTCTCGGTGCGGTCGCGGACGTTTGCCCGTCTGGTGGCGCCGGCGCTTTCGTTTGTAAAGGCGACGCCGGTTGCCTGCGTGGTGGTTCTGCTGCTCATTTGGCTGGGGTCGGCGCGCGTGAGCATTGCAGCGGTCTTTTTGATGGCACTGCCGGGCGTGTATTTTTCGCTGGTCGAGGGTTTGGCACAAGTGGATAAGCCGCTGGAGCAGATGTTTTGTCTGCATGGTGTGCGGGGTTGGCGACTGTTCTTCGCCCATACCTGGCGCGAAGTCCTGCCGTTTGTGCTTTCGTGCGCCCGCGCCGTGATCGGCATGAGCTGGAAGGCCGGCGTGGCGGCGGAGTTGATTGGCATGGCGGCTGGTACCGTGGGCGAGCGCATCTATCAGGCAAAGCTGCTCATCGAGACGGCTGACCTGCTGGCTTGGACCGTGCTAGTCGTGGCGGCATCGTGGGCATGCGAGCGTGTGCTGGTGTGGTTGCTGCGAGCTTCGGGGCCCGCGGCGTGGCGTGTTGCCGTGCGGGCGCATGGGCGTGGCAGTCGCGGGCGTGCGGGCGGCTCTGCTGGCGGCAGGGCTGCTGCGGAGCTTGCACTCGCCGTGGGTGACCGGGCACCCTGGGCACCGGCACTCGACGGACTGGTGCTCAACGTACCCGCGGGTGGGCGCGCCTGCGTGATGGGCGCCTCGGGCGTGGGCAAGTCGACGTTGCTTGCGCTGGTGGCGGGGGAGTGCGTGCCGTGCTCCATGGTGTTTCAGGATGTGCGTCTGGTAGAGGGCACCTCGGCTTTGGATAACGTGCTGGTGTGCGCCGACGCGTGCGTGGACGCCTCGGGTGCCGCAGCCCTGTTGCGCCTGCTGGTGCCGGGGATCGATGTACATGCTCGTGTGGCCGAGCTCTCGGGCGGGCAGCGCCGTCGCGTCGAGATTGCCCGAGCCCTGCTGTGCCCAGGCGACGCGGTGATTCTGGACGAGCCCTTTACCGGCTTAGATACCGCTGCGCGCAACGCATGCACCGAGGTCGTGCTCGACTTGCTCGACGGCCGCATGCTGTTGCTTGCCACACACGATGCTGTCGACGCTCAGGCCCTCAATATCTCGGACATCATCACGCTCTAAATATTTACTCAGCAACAAAATGCTCCGTTTTTTCTCCGTCCCATGGGGTTTGGTATGGTATTCTATCTGCGGGGTAATACTTAGGGATACCAAGTAATACCAACGCCGTAGAAACAAACTCCAGATGTGGGCCAATCGGGTTGCCTTCACAGCCCGTCGCCCAGCCGCGTGGCCCGCATCTATCCGCACTACCGTCGTTTCAATAAGGAAGCGCCATGGCAGAACACATGACCCCTGTAGTCGCGAAGGTCTTGCCCGAGGAGAAGGCAGCCTTCGCGGCGGCAACCCAGCTCGTGGGCACCACGCCGTCCAACGCCATCCGCATGTTTATCGCCGCGTTCAATCGCTGCGGCACCTTTCCGTTCGACATTTCGCCGAGCGGGGCTTTTGGCACTGCGCCCGATTCTCATCAATAAGTGATCCGTTTTCCTCCGTCCCCATGGGATCAGCTCTCTGCCGAGTTGTGGTAGAACTGGGGAACGGTTTTGAGGAGGTTGGCATGCTCAATGCGATGATTTGGGCGCTTGCCTGTTTTGGCGTCGTCGCGGCCGATATTGCCCTGAGCGTCGTTTTGTTCTCCGCCCTTGGCGTCGCATCGGTGTTCATGGGTTTTTCAATCGATGACCTCGACATTCAATTGCTTCAGGCTGCCGCTCAGACGGCGTCGTTTTTGATGGCGCTGCTGTGGTGGCGCTATCTGTGGCCGCGCTCGTTTATGGGGCGCTGGCAGGGCGAGCGCCCGCTTGGCGGGGGAGCGCGTGGGGCGTGGAAACGCATCGCCTGCGTTATCGTGATCGGCCTTGCCCTGCAGGTGGTCGTTGGCTACGTGACCGATGCTGTGCTGTCACTGCTGCCCGAGGTTGCGGCAGACTATAGCGAACTTGTCGAGGAAACAGGCATGGGCGACACGAGCTATCTGGCCGTCCTGACCACGGTGCTCGGCGCGCCGTTTTGCGAGGAGCTGCTGGTGCGCGGTATCATTTTTGAGTTCTCACTGCGTGCGTTTAATCCACAGTGCCGTCCGCTCTGGAAGCGCCGGCGTCACGTGCGACCGCAAGATGGCGCCATGGTGCCCTGGGCGGCCCCGAGTGCCTGGGGCGTCGCCGCGGCAATCGTGCTGCAGGCGGCGGTCTTTGGCTTTATGCATATGAACTGGGTGCAGGGCTGCTATGCGGGCGCTGCCGGCCTTATTTTTGGCTGGGTGCTCGTGACGACCGGAAAGCTCCGCTACACGATTCTGCTGCACTTTGCCTTTAACGCCGGGTCGTATCTCATGACGTTGCTCTGGTTTGTGAACACGCCGTTCGACGTGGCAATTACGGTCGCTATCGCCGGCGTCATCCTCGTTGAGTCAATGCGCTCGCTGCGCCACGCGTGTGGGATGGACGCAGCGAGCGCACCGCTGCCCTAGTTGCGGCGACCGCCTCCGTTGGCACCCTGACGCCCCTGAGCTGCGCGGTTGCGGCCTGCGGTGTTCTGCGCACGCGACATGCCGCCGTGGCCCTTGCTACCCTTGGGTCCCTTGCCGGCGGCGCCACCGTGGGCCTTGCCGCCCTTCTTGCCGGTGCCGTGTCCGCCGCCAGCAGACGTCTCGCCCGGGCGCGGGGGCACGGGACGAATCAGGCAATGCTTGGTGTAGCCGATCAGATCGCGGCGGCCGGCTTTTTCCAGCGCCTCGCGCACCAGCTTGTAGTTCTCGGGCTTGCGATACTGGATGAGCGCGCGCTGCATGGCTTTCTCGTGCGGGTCGCGCGCCACATAGATCGGCTGCATGGTACGCGGATCTACGCCGGTGTAGTACATGCAGGTTGACATGGTGGACGGCGTGGGGTAGAAGTCCTGCACCTGCTCGGGCATGTAGCCCATGTCGCGCACGGCCTCGGCAAGGTCCACGGCTTCCTTCATGGTTGAACCGGGGTGGCTCGAGATCAGATACGGCACCACATACTGCTTGAGTCCGTATTCGCGGTTCAAGCGCTCAAATTTGCGACAGAACGCATCGTAGACGGCGCGGCTCGGCTTGCCCATCACACTCAGCACCGCGTCGCTCACGTGCTCGGGCGCTACGCGCAGCTGGCCCGAGACATGGTACTCCAACAGCTCGCGTAAAAACTCGTCCGAGGCATCGGCCATGGTGTAGTCGAAGCGGATGCCGCTGCGCACGAAGACCTTTTTGACGCCCGGCAGCTGACGCAGGTCGCGCAGCAGCTGTGTGTAGCCGCTCTCGTCGACCACCATGTTCTTGCACACGTTCGGCCACAGGCAGCGCTTGTTCTTGCACACGCCGTGCTTGAGCTGCTTGTCGCAGGCAGGACGGCTAAAGTTGGCCGTCGGTCCTCCCACGTCGTTGATGTAGCCCTTAAACTCGGGATCGCGCGTGAGCAGCTCGGCCTCGCGCATGATCGAGTCATGGCTGCGCATCTGCAGCACGCGGCCTTGGTGGAAGGTGAGCGCGCAAAATGAGCACTCGCCAAAACAGCCGCGGTTGGAGCTAATGGAAAACTTGATCTCGGCAAAGGCCGGCACGCCGCCCGCCGCGTCGTAATCGGGATGCCAATCGCGTGCGTAGGGGAGTTCGGCCACCTCGTCCATCTCATCGGTGGTGAGCGTTGCCGACGGTGGGTTCTGCACCACATAGACGCTGTTGGGGTAGGGCTCTACCAGGCGGTGTCCGGTGATGGGGTCCATATTCTGCTGCTGCACGTTAAAGCTGCGCGCGTAGTTGAGCTTATCGGCGGCAAGGTCGTCCCAGCTGGGCAGCAGATCGTAGTCGTAGACCTCGTCGAGCGAACCCGTGCGGTAAACGGTGCCGTTGATATAGGTGATCTGATCGACGGGCAGTCCCGCGTCGAGCGCGTCGGCGATCTCGACAATTGCGTGCTCGCCCATGCCGTAGATGAGGATGTCGGCGCCCGAGTCGAGCAGTACCGAGCGCTTGAGCTTGTCCTGCCAGTAATCGTAGTGGGCCAGGCGGCGCAGGCTTGCCTCGATGCCGCCGATGATGATGGGGGCGTCCTTGAACGTCTGACGGATAAGGTTGCCGTAGACCGTGACGGCTCGGTTGGGACGGCGCCCCTCCTTGCCACCGGGCGTGTAGGCGTCGGTGTGGCGGCGGTGCTTGGTCACCGAATAGTGGTTGACCATGGAGTCCATGTTGCCGGCGCTGACGAGAAAGCCCAGGCGCGGCTCGCCGAGCACGGTGATGCTGGCGGGGTCGGTCCAGTCGGGCTGGCAGATGATGCCCACCTTGTAGCCGTGCGCGTCGAGGACGCGGCTGACGATGGCCATGCCAAAGCTGGGATGGTCCACGTAGGCGTCGCCGCAGATGTAGACAAAGTCGCACTGGTCCCAGCCGCGCGCATCCATGTCGGCGCGGCTGACGGGGAGGAACTTATCGCGGCCCGGTCGCCAGGGGCGGGCGGGCGCTGCCTGGGTGCGCACGGGGCGTGAGCCCTGGGCCTTACCGCCGCGCTTTTGTTGCTGGCCCTGTTTGCCCTGCTGACTGCGCTGGTTGTTCTGAGCGTGCTGAGGCTTTTTTGCCACGATCCCTCCCGTTGTTAGTATGCTGCACGTAATTGTAACCAGTCTTTTTGGGGCGGGGCTAAAAAGACTGGTGGAGTACATGAGCTGGCGGATCGGCGTGTCGATGCGGGCGCTGTACCCGCCGTTTGTTTCCAGACTGTGTATCTGCGCGTTGGAGAACCCGTCTCGCGCGCACGCCATGTTGTCAATGGGTTACAGTATGAACGGCGGCTATGTCTCCGCCAACGCACGAGAGAGTCGTCAACAAGGAGGATGCACGACGATGCAGCGTGCCAAACAGATATCGGAGTCTATTGAGCTGGGCATCATCTTGGCGCTCGCCGGTGGCTTTATGGATGTGTATTCGTACATTGGGCGCGACCATGTTTTCGCAAACGCGCAGACGGGCAACATCCTGCTCGTGGGCGTGAGCATCTCGGAGGGCAACTGGGCGCTGGCGGGACGCTATTTCTTCCCCGTGGTGTCGTTTGCCGTGGGCATTATGCTTGCCGACCTGGTGCACGAGCGGTTTGGCAGCGTGATTCATTGGCGTCAGGTGACGGTGTTTTTTGAAGCCGTCATCTTGCTGGGCGTGAGCTTTATCCCGGGTGGCGATTTCAACCTGCTCGCCAACTGCCTCACTTCGTTTGCCTGCGGTATGCAAGTCGAGAGCTTCCGCAAGATTCATGGACACGGCATCGCCACGACCATGTGCATCGGCAATCTGCGTAATGCCTTGCAAAACGTGGACGACTACATCATCACCCATAGGCGCGGCTTTTTGGAAAACGGCCTGCTGTACTTTGGCGTGATTTTCACCTTTGTGTTTGGCGCCGTGCTGGGCAATTGGTGCATTGAGCGCATGGGCCTGCACGCCATTGCGGTGGCGAGCGTGCTGCTGTTTGTCGCGTTTGGCATTATGTTTATCGACCGCGAGCGCGATCTGCGCTTTCGCTGGAAGCGCGCCTGCGAAGATTGGAAAGACGCCTGCCAAAAATAACGGCAGGATATGGCAGGGGGCAGTTCCCTTGTCAGATAGATCGATAATAGGGAGGGGACGGCCATCTCAGCCGCCCCTTTTTTGTTTAGCGGTCAGGTGGTGACGATACCAGTTGTTGAAACGCTTTAACACCTTTGACGTTCTCACGCTTTTTTGTTTCAAAAGCGTTAGGATGGAACTTATAACGCGGGGCGTAATGGGTGCCCCGCACACGATGGGAGGCTATCAATGGCTAATCGTTTCGTTCTCAACACCATTTCGTATCATGGTTCCGGCGCCATCAAGGAGATCCCCGGCGAGCTCCAGCGTCGCGGCTACAAGAAGATCTTCGTCTGCTCCGATCCCGACCTGGTCAAGTTTGGCGTTACCGCTAAGGTGACCGACGAGCTCGACGCTGCCGGCATTGCTTGGAGCCTCTACTCCGAGATCAAGCCCAACCCCACTATCCAGAACGTCAAGGACGGCGTCGAGGCCTTCAAGGCCGCCGGGGCTGACGCTATCGTGACCATCGGTGGCGGCTCCTCCATGGATACCGCCAAGGCCATTGGCATCATCATCAACAACCCTGAGTTCGCCGATGTCCGCAGCCTCGAGGGCGTTGCTCCCACTAAGAATCACGCCGTGTTCACCATTGCCGTACCGACGACCGCCGGTACCGCCGCCGAGGTGACCATCAACTACGTCATCACTGACCCCGAGAAGGTCCGCAAGTTCGTGTGCGTCGACACCAACGACGCCCCCGAGGTCGCCGTCGTCGATCCCGACATGATGGCTTCCATGCCCGCTGGCCTGACCGCCTCCACCGGCATGGACGCTCTGACCCATGCCATCGAGGGCTACACCACCAAGGGTGCTTGGGAGCTCTCCGACATGTTCCACTTTGAGGCTATTAAGCTGATCAGCGAGAACCTGCGCGATTCCGTTGCCGAGGCCAAGTCTGGCCAGCCCGGCTCCGGCCGTGAGGGTATGGCTCTTGGCCAGTATGTCGCCGGTATGGGCTTCTCCAACGTCGGCCTGGGCATCGACCACGCCATGGCTCACACCCTGTCCGCTCACTACGATACCCCGCACGGCGTCGCTTGCGCCATGCTGCTGCCGATCGCCATGGAGTTCAACAAGCCGGTTTGCGCCGAGCGCCTGGCCAAGGTCGCCGTCGCCATGGGCGTTGACACCACGGGCATGAGCACCGACGAGGCCGCCGATGCTGCCATCGCCGCTGTTAAGCAGCTTTCCGCCGACGTGAACATCCCGCACGTCTGCGAGGCCATGAAGGCTGACGAGATCGAGGTCCTGGCCAAGGACGCCATGGCCGACGCCTGCTTCCCGGGCAACCCGCGCGAGGCAACGCTCGACGACGTCATCGAGCTCTTCAAGAAGATCTGCCCGGCTGCCTAACTTGGTTCGGCGGGCCCCTGCCCGTTAGCCCCACAATCGTCCTCGGACATGTCGGAAGCCCCCGCTGCGCACTTCGTGCGGCGGGGGCTTCCTCCGTCCTGCGGAAAGATTGTGGGGCTAACGGGCAGGGGCCCGCCGGCTCGTTATCGTGGCGGGCGCAGTTCTGGGGAGCTCGAGGGTCATCTCGCTAGGTAAAAAGATGGTTCGCGGTGGTATTGTTGCTGTGGGTTTAATTCGATATGAAAGGGTGACTTTGGTGTCCAAGATGGATTCTACGCTCTCCTATATTACTGACCAGTTGAAGGCGCTTACCTCGATTGCTTCGCCTACCGGCTATACCCGTGCGGCGACTGATTATCTGATGGAAACGTTGCGCGATATGGGCTTTGGCCCCGAGCGTTCCAATAAGGGCAATGTGCTGGTTGAGCTTGGCGGCGAGGGTGAGCCGCTTGTGTTGGCGAGCCATGTCGATACCCTGGGCGCCATGGTGCGCTCCATCAAGGACAATGGCCGCCTGCGTCCCACAACGCTTGGTGGGCATCAGTGGTCTACGGCCGATGGCGAGAACTGCACCGTTTATACGCGCGATGGCAATGTCTACACGGGTGTGGTCCTCAATACCGAGCCTTCGGCGCATGTGGCCGACGAGCCGGTCAAGACCATCGAGAAGAACATGGAGATCCTGCTCGACGAGAACGTCGACAGCAAGGACGATGTGCTCGAGCTGGGTATTCAGACCGGCGACATCATCGCTATGGATCCGCGTACCACGGTGACGGAGAGCGGCTACATTAAGAGCCGCTTCCTGGATGACAAGCTGTCGGCGTCGATTCTGCTGGGTCTGGCCCGTGCCGTTGCTGACGGCGAGGTGACCCTTTCGCGCAAGGTTTCGCTGCTCTTTACGGTGTACGAGGAGGTCGGCCACGGCGGTGCCTTTGTGCCGGCTGACACGCGCGAGATGATCAGCGTGGACATGGGCTGCGTGGGTGACGACCTGGGCTGCACCGAGCGCATGGTTTCGATTTGCGCCAAGGATTCGGGTGGCCCCTACAACTACGACCTGGTGACCACGCTGTCCAACATCGCGCGCGAGCTCGAGCTCGATTACGCCATCGACGTGTACCCGCATTACGGCTCGGACGTTGAGGCCACGCTTTCTGCCGGCTACGACATCCGTCACGGCCTGATCGGCCCCGGTGTGTACGCGAGCCACAACTACGAGCGCAGCCACATCGACGGCGTGCGCAACACCTTTGAACTGGTTCGCGCCTACGTACAACGCTAGGGGAGCAGCTTGCGACTCGGCTGACCGATCGCTAAGGCCCGATTTCTCGGGCCTTTTTTCGCTTTAGGATGTTTAGTATTATGATGTATGTAATCTATTAACTTAAACGTGTTAATTGCTTAACGAGGTGATGCGGTGTATGGATACGTTTGAGTACTTGTCTATGGGTGATGCCGCCCGCCTGTTGGGCGTTACGAAAGCCCGCATATCGCAACTTGCCGCATCGGGGACGCTTGTGTGCGATATTGTGGGCGGCCGGAAGATGGTCGAGTACAATTCTGCGGTCGCTTATCAAAAGGTCCGCAAACGTGGACGCCGTCCTGCGGCCGATGTGGGGCGCAAGTTTACGCTGATGTCCGCCGATTACGAGGTTGCGCGTGTTTCGTTTGATCCGATGCGCGAGTTTCCCTTCGAAATCGCCGAGGTCCTCGATGCGCAACGAATGCCGTTCGGCACGTGCTCGAGCTCTTCTCCAACGGTGAATAAGCGGGAGCTCAACGTGTGGTGGGGCCATCGGTCGGTGCCTGACGTCCGCCCCGGACTCGTCTCGCGCTATCGTGAACTGGGAATTGCCAGTGGTATCGAGGTTCCGGTTCAGTGCCTGGGCCTCTCGCTTTCGGATTGCTATTGGCTGCGACCGGCAGAATGCGACGGGCTCGAATGGCGAAACCTCAATTACTTCGAGAATGATTTTGAGCGATCGGCGCCCGAAGAGCGTTCGGGTTGGCTGGAGGGCATCGGTCTTAAAAATCCGGATAACACGTCCGAGGGCGAGCTCCCTAAATCGTGGATGATTCGAAACGGCATTCGCGTTTTGGCTAAAGGGTGCGGCATGGACGACCAACGGCCCTTTAACGAGGCGGTTGCAACGGCTCTGCATCGTCGCTTGCTTCCCAAGGGGGAGTTTGTTCCTTACACGGTTGAGCGCATGTTCGATGGCCCCGTGTGCCTGTGCGAGGATTTTCTTGACGGCCGCGAGGAATATGTTCCGGCTGTTTACGTTAAGAACGCCCTTGGCGGCCAGCGAGGAAGCTCGACGTACGACCGGTACTGCCGCTTTCTTGGCAAGCATGGAGCAGACGAGGCTGCCGTGAGAAGGTCTATGTCGCAGATGATCGTTTGCGATGCCCTTTTGGCTAACAGCGATCGCCATTGGCGAAACTTCGGCATCATCCGCAATGTCGATACCTTGGAGATAAGGCCTGCACCGCTGTTCGATAGCGGCAACTGCCTGTGGTACAACGTACCAACTGCCGTGCTCGCAACTGGGGAGTTTGGGTTTTCCGCTAAGCCGTTTGGGCCCGACCCTTCCGTCCAGCTGGCGCTTGCGGACTCGCTCGATTGGTTCGATTCATCACGACTCAACGGATTTGTTGATGAGGCGATCGAGATTCTTTCGCAGAGCGAATGGGCGACGGCGGAGGGTCGACTCGAGGCCATTTGCCGCGGCCTCGAGCGTCGCGTAATCGAGGTTAGTGCCTCTGTTGAGGTACTTCGACACGTGCAGCGATAAACCCGCGGCTACTTAAGTGCGCCGGTCACCGTGCCGCCGCCGAGGACGATGTCGCCGCGGTAGACTACAACGGCTTGGCCGGGGGCGATGGCGCGCTGCGGGTCGTCAAAAGTTAGCAGCATTTGCCCGTCTTCGCCGCGCGCAAGGGTCGCTGCCTGGTCTTTCTGACGGTAGCGGTACTTGGCACCTACGCGAATGCCACCGGACGTGAGCTCTGCCTTCATGCGGTCGGCAGGGGCACTCCAGATCCAGTCGTTGGCCGTGAGCGCTGTGGCCGTTAGGTCCTCGGCCTCGCCCAGATGCACGGTGCTGCTGTCGGCGTCGACGCCCGTTACGTACACGGGATGCGCCATCGCGACGCCCAGGCCCTTGCGCTGACCGATGGTGTAGCGCAGCGCACCGTTGTGGCGCCCGACCACGCTGCCGTCGCGCCACACAATGTCGCCCGGTGCAGCGGGATGTCCGCAGCGGCGCTCGATATAGCCCGCGTAGTCACCGTCTGGAATAAAGCAGATGTCCTCGCTTTCGGCCTTCTTGGCGTTGGTAAAGCCCTGCTCGGCGGCAATGCGGCGCACGTCGCGCTCTTTGTCCAGCCCAGCCAGCGGAAAGATCGTGTGCGCCAGGCGTTCCTGCGTAAGCGAATACAAAAAGTAACTCTGGTCCTTTTTGGGGTCCTCGCCGCGGTACAGCTGCCAGGTTCCGTCGGACGCCTGGCTCGTTTTGGCGTAGTGGCCCGTGGCGATGTAGTCGCAGCCCATATCCAGCGCCGCATCCAGCAATGCGCCAAACTTAATGTGGCGGTTGCAGATGATGCATGGGTTGGGCGTCAGCCCCTCCTGATAGGCGGTCACGAAGCGCTCGATAACGTTGCGGTCGAAGGTCTGCTGCAGGTCGAGCACATGGTGGGGCATCCCCAGGCGCTCGGCGACAGCCTTTGCATCGGCGATGTCGCGGTCGACCTTACTCATGCCCGTGACGGGATCGGGCGCGGGGCAGGTGAGGCGCATGGTGGCGCCGACGCATTCGTAGCCCTGGCTTTTGAGCAGGTACGCGGTCACGCTGGAATCGACGCCGCCGCTCATGGCGACGAGCACGCGCTTGTTGTGCATGGGGAGGTTCTCCTTGGTGGCATGTGGCCAAAAAAGAAAAGCGGCGCGGGAGGCTGGTTCCGCGCCGCAGACATTGTAGCAAGTTCGGACGTCTCGTGGGACACCCTGATGGGATGGGCTCAGGCTGCCGGGAGAGAGGAGACCGGCTCGTCCGTGGGCTCAACCTATGGGCGACAGGCTCTAGTCCTGGAACAGTGCCGTGGACAGGTAGCGCTCACCAGTATCGGCGAGCAGGGCCACGATGGTCTTGCCCTCGTTCTCGGGGCGCTTGGCCAGCTGCAGCGCGGCCCACACGGCGGCGCCGGACGAAATGCCCACGAGCACGCCCTCCTTGTGGCCCACGGCACGGCCGGTCGCAAAGGCGTCGTCGTTCTCGACGGGGATGATCTCGTCATAGACCTGGGTGTCGAGGACGTCGGGCACAAAGCCGGCACCGATACCCTGGATCTTGTGCGGGCCGGCCTGGCCCTTAGAGAGCACCGGGGAGGTAGCGGGCTCGACGGCGACGATCTGAATCTCGGGGTTCTGCTCCTTGAGGAACTCGCCCACGCCGGTCACGGTGCCGCCGGTGCCGACGCCGGCGACGAAGATGTCGACCTTGCCGTCGGTGTCATCCCAGATCTCGGGGCCGGTCGTGGCCTTGTGGATGGCGGGGTTGGCGGGGTTCACAAACTGGCCGGCGATGATGCTGTTGGGCGTCTCCTTCTGCAGTTCCTCGGCCTTGGCGATGGCGCCCTTCATGCCCTTGGAACCGTCGGTGAGCACGAGCTGTGCGCCGTATGCCTGCATAAGCTTGCGGCGTTCGACGGACATAGTCTCGGGCATGGTGATGATCACCTTGTAGCCGCGAGCCGCCGCCACCGAGGCGATGCCGACGCCGGTGTTGCCGCTCGTGGGCTCGATGATGGTGTAGTCGCCGCCGCGCACGAGCTTGCCGGCCTTCTCGGCCTCGTCGATCATGCTCTTGGCGACGCGGTCTTTAACGGACCCGGCGGGGTTGAAGTATTCCAGCTTGACGAGCACGCGGGCCTTGAGGTCCTCATCGGCCTCAAGGTGAGTGAGCTCCAGAAGCGGGGTGTGGCCGATAAGCTGATCGATGGACGTGTAAACATTGCTCATGGTGAACCTCCAAAGTGTTCAAACGACTGGATACCGTGTGGGTTTACGGTGTGTGTAGCAGCGAAACCCATAAACCTTATGGGTTGTTCTTTTTGCTGTTGGCAAGCATAGTAGACAGTAAAGCCTAGTAACGCAATGGGAAATAGAAGATTATTACGAGTCGATTAACCAGCTTGACGGGAATAGGTATTTTCAAAACCAATTTTTCGGCTAGAATTTCTACGAATTAAAAGACCGAAAGGCAGCAATATATATGTTGGTTTCCACAAAGGGCAGATATGCCCTGCGCGTTATGGTCGACCTGGCCGAGCACCAGGCAGCAGGTCGCATTCCCCTCAAAGAGATCGCCGCGCGTCAGGGGATTTCGGAGAAATATCTGGAGAACATTTTGGCCACGCTCGTCCGCGCCAATATGCTCTCGGGCATGCGCGGCAAGGGCGGCGGCTACGTGCTCACGCGTCCGCCCGAGCAGTACACGGTGGGCGAGATCTTGCGCCTGACCGAGGGCAGTCTGGCACCGGTCGCATGCCTAGACGGCGACTGCAAGGGTTGCTCGCGTTCGGACGAGTGCCCTACACTCGGCGTGTGGAAGAACCTGGACAAGCTCATTAACGACTACCTCGACGGCGTGACGCTCGATGCGCTCGTAGCCCCCAACGAGGGCTACGACTACGTCATCTAGCCCCACCTGTCATTTGGGGACGGGGCAGAAATGCTGGATTTTCTTGCCCTCTGAGGCTCGACAAATGATAAGGCCGCCCATCGTTGCGATGGACGGCCTTCTTTAGGTGTGTTGTGGCGGTCCGAATCCGGTCGCTTTAGTTCCTGGCGACGCTGTCGAGAATGCTGCGCATGATGGATACCAGGATGCTGCCCATAAAGGCCGATCCAAAGCTGGCAATGGAGATACCCGCGCCCAGCAGATTGACCGACAGGTAGCTGGCCAGCTCGAGCATAAAGCTGTTGACTACGAGCTGAAAAATACCAAGCGTGATAATAGTGAGCGGCAGCGAGATGACCGTCAGGAACGGCTTGACGAGCGAGTCGACGATGTTGAGGAACAGTCCCACGAAGGCAAAACACACCCAGGCGTCGGCTATGCCGAAGGGCTGAATGCCGGGGACGAGAAACGTTGCGATCGCGATGGCGATTGAGGTAAAAAGCCAGTTAAGCATAAAGCGCATGGTGGAAATCCTTTCTTGCGCAAGACGTGGCAAAGAGGCGTGAGAGGCACGTGCCTTTGCAACTCGGATAGATGCGCGGGCACGGCCCTGTTTGGGCGCCCATTGTCTCAGATATTCATGGAGCTTGCGTGCGTATTCGGTTTCAAAACGGCGTTCGTCCTAGAAAACGCGCCGCTGGCAGAGAGTCTTGTCGCTTTAGTTTGGTGGTGTGCTACACTGCTACGGGCAAAAGCCACAGGCGTTGCCCTATTGCATAGAACGGGCGAACGATGTCCGATGTCAGTATCAACTTCGATGCCTTTTGGCGGGTTTGGCGGTGATCGATGAATATCGAGAACATGTTTGACAAGCCTGATGTCAAGCAGCTGGTCCACGCATTTAGCCTTTTGGACGACGAGAAAGATATCCAAGCGTTCTTGACCGATATCTGCACGCCGCGCGAGATTTGTGATCTATCGCAGCGTCTGCAGGTCGCGCGTTACCTGGACGAGGGCGAGCCCTATGTTGAGGTTCAGGCGCGTACCGGCGCTTCGTCCACCACGGTGAGCCGTGTGTCCAAGGCACTCAACGGCGAGTACGGTGGCTACCGTAAGATTCTCATTAAACTGGAGGATGGCGAGTAGGCCGCGCCAAAAACGAATTGTGCAAAACCGCTCCTCCGGGGGCGGTTTTTTGATCCCTTGGGGACGGAGGAAAACGGATCACCGGGTTAGACAGACCCCCTCGGTGATCCGTTTTCCTCCGTCCCCAATGGATCAAATCTGTTGGCGTGGGGCAAATCTGTCCGCTTGGGCGGGTAGGATGGATGCATTGATTATTGCGAACAGTTTGAGCGGAGGACCATGCCTGTTCGAATCTATACCACCAATGCCGGCACGGATTTGAGCGATGCCGAGTCGGCGTTGCTTGCCGACCTTATTGCCCGCCACGGGCGTGCCGTGCTGCTGGCACCTACGTTTGCCGAGCTCGACCTGTGCCGTCATGATGCGGCGGAAGCCGGCGTTTCGCTGGGTATCGACTACAAGACGCCTGCAGCGTGGCTTCGCTCGCTTTGGGAGCTTTTGGGCGACGGGCGCGGTTTCGTCGACAACCTGCAGCGCCAGATGCTGTTCTCGGACATGGTCACGCGTCTCGACGATGCCGACCTGCAGCCGCTTTCGCGCAGCCAGGGCACGGTGCGCATGCTTGCGCGCATGGCCCGCGATGTGCTGCCGGGTGTGGCGGGGACGACGGCCGAGCGATGCGGTGGCAACAATTGCCAGCCTGAGCCAAAAAGCGATGCCGAGGCTCGTGTGTTTGAGCTTTTGCGTGCCTACGCGGGCGGTTTGGACCGTCGAGATATGGTCGAGCCCTGCGAGGCAGCTGACATTATGGCCGGTGCCCTGGCCGATAACCTGCCGGGGTGCGCCCGCGCCGTATGCGTGCGCGGTATCACGTCGTTTACGCACGGCCTGCTCGAGCTGCTGTCTGCCGTGGCGAACAATGGGGGAGAGGTCGTCGTGCTGCTTGCCCGCGAGCAGGCGGCGATGCGCGAGGAGCTTGCCGTGGCATTTGATGCCCGCGGTGTGCTGTTTGAGGTCGCGCCGCTGGGGGAGGACGCCGTCGCGTCTGATGCCGCTTGCGGGACCGCCGCTCAGCCTGCCTTTATTGAGGTCGCCGGCCCCCATGCCCGTGCTCATGCCTATGCGGACGCCATCGATAAGTTGGTGAAAGCGTACAAGGAGTCCAAGGCCGATAAAGCCACTGCAACGCCCACCGACCCCGTGCGCGTGCTCGTCGTTTCTGCCCGGGCACCCCAGCTGTTCGGTGAGCTCGCCTCTCGTCTGGCAGCTCATCATATCGCTGCCGAGACAGTTGAGTTCACGGCGTTTTCCCAGTCCATTGCGGGCAGGCAGTTTGCGGCGCTTGCCGGCCTGATCGAGCGCATGAAGGCCGCCGATGAGGGCGCGGCGTCAAAGACCGAGTGGTGGCCCGCGCCGGAGCTTACCGACTGGATTTACAGCCCGCTTTCGGGCGCTGATGCCGTCAATGCCCGTACCTTCGATAAGAATATGCGTCTCTCGCGTAGCAAGACTACCGCGGGCGTTAAGAGTCTGCTTCAGAGCGTCCAGGGCCAGGTGAGGGGCGCGCGCAGGGCGGCGAGCGACGACAACTGGTTTAAGAACGTACCGTGTGTGGTTTCGGACGTGTTCCAGGCGCTGTGGCGCGACAGGCCCGTGACGGCGCTCAAGGCCATGCTTGCCGTCGCCGAGGCGTTGCCCGATCGCTCGCTGGGCAGCTTGGATGGCCAAGCCCGTCGCCAGGCGGAGGTGGCCCTGCTGCGCCACGCCATCGAGATCCTTATGAATGGCGCCCGCGCGCTCGACGTGTCGCAGGCCGCGACCGTATCCGTGCTCGATGGCATTCGCACCAAGGTGGACAAGCGTAGCACCGCCTACGATTACGAGACCCACGAGGTTGACCGTGCGCCACGTGCTCAGGTTCGTTTTGCTTCGCTTGCCGATGCGGCGGCTCTGCGCCCCGGCAGCTACGATGCCGTGCTGTTTGCCGATGTCGATCTGGACAGCTATCCGCTCTCGCACGAGGAGGGGCCGCTGGCCACGCTGACGGCGAGCCTTGGTCGCGAGGGCGTGACGCTTGAGCCCGCGGCCTTGCTGCGCGCGCGCTTTGGCCACGCGATGCAGGCGGCACGTGGCCCGGTTGCGCTTGCCCGCGTGACGCACGATCGCCAGGCGCGCGAGTGCTATCCGGCTGCCGTGTGGACCGAGTTGCGGGCGCATGCCGAGGCCGCTGAAGCTGCTAAGGCCGCTGACGCCGACGAGGCCGCTGACGACGCTAAAGCCGCTGGCACCGACAAAGCGAAGTGCGTGGGTGAGGGCGATATCGTAAGGGACTTCGATCCCGCGGCAGGCGAAGGTCTCAAGCGCGAGCGCGTGACCTGTGAAGCCCCTCAGCATCTGAGCGCCGAGGCCGTGCCGTATTTGGTCCTGCGTCGTCGCGATGGCGAGGGCGAGGACGCGCCAGTCGTGCCGCGCCTGACGTCCGCCTCGCAGATTGAGGCCTATTCCACCTGCCCGCTGTGCTGGTTCGTCTCGTATCGCGTCAAACCTCAGTCCATCGATGCGGGCTTTGGCAACATGGAGAAGGGCAACTTTGTCCATGACGTGCTGGAGCACTTGCATGCACGTCTTCCGCAGGAGGGCATGGAGCGCGTGACGCCCATGAATCTGCCGCGCGCGAAGGAGCTGCTGCACGAGGTCTTTGCCGAGACCCTGGCCGAGCACGCCGGCAAGCGCGGTACCGAGGGCCCGCTGGTGCCGCTCTCTCCAGTGGAGGAGCGCCAGGTGGCCGAGATCTTGCCGCAACTGGAGGGCGTGCTCGCCTACGAGTCCGAGGCGCTCGCGCCCTTCGCGCCGCGCTACCTGGAGTTTGCGTTCAACGAGCTCCAGGTCGAGTATGCCGGCTGGCCGCTCGGCGGGCGCATCGACCGCGTGGATGTGGACGCCGAGAACCGCGCTGTGGTGATTGACTACAAGCATCGTTCGGGTGTCGAGGAGTTTAAGCTCGCCGACCCCACGGTGCGCGACGAGGAGTCGGGCGAGGCCCCCATCGACGATCCGCGCTGGCTGCCGCCCCATACCCAGACACTCATCTACGCGCAGGCCATGCGCCGGGCGCTGGGTCTAGATGCCCGTGCGGCGCTCTATTTTTCGACCAAGGGCGGCAAGCCCGCACTGCGTGGTGCCGCAAGTGCCGAGTTGCTCGAGGAAGAGCGCGGCGACGGCCGCATTCCGGGCCTCAAGAAGGGCTTTCCGGGCGAGGGCGGCAACATGGACTTCGATGCGCTGCTCGACCGCGTGGAGACCGGCATTGCCGAGCGCCTGCGCGAGCTCGAGGCGGGCAACGTTGCCGCTGTCGACCCAACGTCGGCTCAAGCCGCGCATGCGCGCTGCTCGTATAACCACGAAGGAACGTTTGTAAGGAGGGACGTGTAGACCATGGATCTTTCGACCTTGATGCCGCAACAGCTGCAAGTCGTCAAAACGCTCGACCGCCCGCTGTTTGTCTCGGCGGGTGCCGGCTCGGGCAAGACCTTTACCCTCACGCGCCGCATCGTCTATGCGCTCTCGCCCGAATCCGGTCCGTTTGTCGAGCATCTGGACCAGGTGCTCGCCATTACCTTTACCAAAGACGCCGCGGCCGAGATTCGCGACCGCGTGCGCCGTGCGCTTATCGAAGAGGGCATGGACGAGGAGGCCCTGACGGTCGACGACGCTTGGATCTCGACCATCCACGGCATGTGCTCGCGTATCCTGCGCGCGCACGCGCTGGAGCTGGGCATCGATCCTGAGTTCACGGTGCTCACCGATACCGATGAGCTTATGGATCAGGCTGTCGAGCATGTGCTGGGGCGCGCGACGGCGCCCGATGCCGCGCCCGAGCTTGCCGCCTCGCTTAAGGCCCTCTACGCTTGGTATCCCATGGCGGGCGAGGGCGGGCCGTTTGGCGCCGGTACCACCATCAAAGGCCTGGTGCGCGACCTGTTGGAGCTATCGAGCCAGCTGCCGGGCGGCATGGACGATGTGTGCGTGGCGCGCGGCCAGGCCGACACCTCGGCGCTTGCCGATGCCTATCGTGCGGCGCTGGGCGCAAGCAGGGCCACGACCGAGAAAGCGCAGGCGGCACTCGACGCCATCGACGCGTTTGAGGCGAGCGGCAAAACCATGGAGGATGCGGCGCGACTCATGATGTCGTGCAGCATGCCGCGCGCGAGCAAGGCGTTTCCTAAGGAGCAGGTGGAGCTACTCAAGGCCGAGGCGGCTGATGCGTTTATCAATATCGTGCTTGCCTGCGGCGGTTCGGCGCTCGATGCGCTGGTGGGGCTCGCCCGTGCCGTAGAGGCGGAGTACCGTGCGCTCAAGGCCGGCCAGTCCGCGCTCGATAACAACGACCTGCTGCGCATGGCGTACGAGGCGCTGCGCGACTACCCGGCTATTCGAGCTGCCTATGAGGGCCGCTTTAAGATGGTCATGGTCGACGAGTTTCAGGATACCGACCAGATGCAGGTCGATCTGATTCGCTATCTGACGGGTGCGGGCGAGCGCGCGCTGTGCACCGTGGGCGATGCACAGCAGTCGATCTACCGCTTCCGAGGCGCCGAGGTCGAGGTGTTCCGTCGTCAAGAGCGCAAGGTGGGCTCCTCTGCTGCGCCCGAGGTGACTGCCGTGGCCGACGCCCCTGCTGGCGAGCTCGTTAAACTCGTGCGCAACTTCCGCAGCCATGACGAGGTGCTGCGTTACGTAGCACGCGTCTTCGACGGCGATACCGGTGGTTTGATGCAGGGGTTCTTGGATCTTGAGCCGAGTGACGATCGCGAGGACAAGCTCAAGGCAAAGGCTTCGCGCCGCCAGGCGCTGCTCGTTGCCGGCGGCAGCACCCAGGAACGAACGCAGGCGAAAGCCCGTGCGATTGCGGAGCGGTTCCAAGCGCTCGTTAAAGCGGGCCAGCCCCAGGGCGGCATGGTGCTGCTGCTGGGCCGCATGACCAACGCAGACGTCTACGCACAGGCTTTCCGTGACCAGGGGCTCGACTGCGTCATCGCGGGCGGCTCGGTCTTTGCCCAAGCAGCCGAGGTGCAGACGGTGCGCGCCCTGGTTTGTGCGCTCGCCAATCCGGCCGATACGGCGCAGGGTCTTATGCCGCTGCTCGCCTCGCCGATGTTTGCGCTCGGCGCTCAGGAGTTCCTGGCGCTGGCGACCAAGCTCGATAGCGAGACGGGGGAGACCTCGCGCCGGAATATCGACGCGGGCATCATGAGTGATTTCGACGTGCCGGGTCTGCAAGATCTGCCGCTCGTGACGCGCGCCCGCGAGGTGCTGCGGTATGCGCTTCGTCGCGTGGGCCGCGATTCGTTCGCCGCCATCGCGCGCGACGTGGTCAACGCCTCCGGCTGGTTTGTGCGTCTGGCGCAGCGTGGTCCCGAGGGCAAGGCCATTGCCGCCAACGTGCTCAAGGCGCTCGACGCCGTGGCCGAGGCGGAGGCCGAGTTCGGCAACTCGCCGCGTTCCATCGCGCTGGCCTTCGACCGCTTCCTGGCGGGCAAGGAAGCCCCGGGTGCCCTCAACGAGGAGGGCGACGGCGCGGTGCGCATCATGACGGTTCATGCCTCCAAGGGCCTGGAATATCCGGTCGTGGCGGTTGCCGAGTGCTTTGACGTGCGTAAGTCCTCGGGTGCGGCGCAGATGGGTCGCGTCGAGGGCGGAGCGCAGGTCGTGGCACTGCCGGCACGCTTCGACGGCGTTAAGCTCGCCGATGGGACCTTCGTGAAGGGCGATGACGTCAAAAAGCAGTTTGAGCATGCGTTTAAGGGCAAGGGCACGTCGCTGTGGCTGCCGCCGGAGCTCATGGAGGACGTTTGTGCGACGGGTTCTCCCGCCGAGGCATTTGCTCGCCTGCGCAACGACGACCTGCGGCTTTCGCTCGAGGAGCGGGCCCGCTTGCTCTACGTTGCCATGACGCGTGCGCGCGAGCTGGTGATCTTGGCGATGGATGCCGGCGTGAGCCGTGGCAAGGTGACGGCGCCGACCTTCGACGTCGAGACCGATCTGACCTATGACGTGCTGCGTCGTATTCTGCCGACGGACGGCCTGGACATGCCTCAGCTCGATAGCGACCGTTTGGTGTTCGACAACTCCCAGCCGGGTGACTACGAGCTCATTTCGCTTTCGGACTTTACCTTTGGCGAGCGGGCGTTTGAGGCCAACGCTTCGCTGGATGCCGAGGGTAGGCTTGTTCGCGGCGATACCGATGTCGCCGATAATGCTGCGCACTCAACTGTGCCTGGTCCTGCCGATTCCAAGCCCGATTCGTTTGAGCTTGTGTATCCCCAGGCAGTGGGCGTGCGCATGGGCATCTGTCCGTATCCGGCGCGTGATTCGTACAGCTATTCGTCGATTGCCGCGGCGCTGCATGCCGAGGCCGAGGACCGTGCCGCCGAGACGCGCGTGCCCATGGACGAGTCCGGCGATGATGCGGAGTCGGATGGTTCCGAGATGACGGATGCGGACGTGGCTGCTGTCGAGCCCGCCGGCAATCCCATGGCGCTGGGCTCGGCCTTCCACGCCGCCTGCCAGTGGCTCATCGAGATGGGTGCCGATGCGTTGCCCGCTGCGCGCGCCGATGCGCTGACGCGTCTGTGGCGCCTGACGCCGGAGCAGCGCCAGCGCTTCGATGTCGCTCTGGATCGCTGGCTCAAGTCGTCGGTTCGTGCCGAGCTGCTCGCGTGGCCGTGCATCCGTGCCGAGGTGCCGTTCTTCTCGCTGGGCTGCGAGGACGAGGACATCGCCCGCTACGGTGCCTATGCCGAGGGCGCCATCGATGCACTGGCCACCGATCCGGCCGATCCGTCGCGCGCACTGGTCATCGATTACAAGACGGGTGGCACGCCGGATGAGACACCCGACCGGCTGCTCGAGAAGCACGCCCTGCAGGCGCGCGTCTACGCCGACGTGTTGCACAAGGCGGGCGTTGAGACGGTGACGGTCAAGTTCGTTCGCGTGGAGCAGGCGAATCCCGCCATCTTCGTCGAACCCGCCGAACCTCAAGTAGTCACCTACAATTTCTAGCCCTCAGATAACTTGCGGTGGAATAGTTCCTGTATTGCGGCCCAGGTGGCCCAAGCGGGAACTATTCCACCGCAACTGCAAGAGGAGCCGTGTGGGTTTGGCTAGGTTCGGGTGCCGTCCGCGCCGTGCGGTAAAATCGTTCAGTCAGAACACGAACCCGCATCGGAGCTCATCACATGGCATTTGTCCATCTGCACAACCACACTGTCTTTTCCATGCTCGACGGCGCAACCCGTATCCAGGATATGGTCAACCGTGCCGTTGAGCTGGGCATGCCCGCCGTGGCCATTACCGACCACGGCTACATGTATGGCGTGCCCGATCTGGCGCTGGCCTGCGACGCCGTCAACCACAACACGCCCGAGTACAAAACCTGGAGCCACGACAAGGCCTTCTTGGAAAAGGATCGCCGCGACGAGCTGGTGGAGCCCGACCCCGAGGCAAACCCGCGCGAGCATGCCCAGTATGTGAAGGACATGGCCATGTGGGATGAGAAGGGCAACATCGACGAGCTCAAGCCGCCTCTGGTCATCAAGCCCATCTTTGGCTGCGAGGTTTACTTTACGCCGGACGAGACGCTCGCCCGCGACCATAAGCCCGAGCTCTACCACATGATCCTTCTGGCCAAGGACCAGGAGGGCTACGTCAACCTGATGCAGACGGTCTCCGAGGCCGCCGTGCAGGGCTTTTACTACAAGCCGCGCGTGACGCTCGACAACCTGCGCCGCCACGCCAAGGGCATGATCTGCACCAGTGCCTGTATCGCGGGCATCATCCCCAAGTACATCGACCGCGGTGACATGGAGGGTGCCATCAAATGGGCCGAGACCTTCCGCGACACCTTCGACCCCGGTGACTTTTATATCGAGATCCAGGAACACGGCATTACCACCGATAACGGCCTGACCGACGAGCAGATGGATCGCACGCTCATCGACATCGCCAAACAGGTGGGCGTCAAGGTCATCGCCACTAACGACTTCCACTATCTGCGCCGCGAGGACGCGCCGGTGCAGGACGTCATCATGTGCATCGGCATGAACGCCAAGGTCGACGACCCCAACCGCATGCGCATGACCGGCTCGGAGTTCTACATGAAGACCGAGGAGGAGATGCGGGCGATGTTCCCGTATTGCCCCGAGGCCTGCGACAACACGCTCGAGATCGCCGACAAGTGCTACGTCGAGCTGGACTGGGACTCCATCATCCTGCCGCGCTTCCCGTTGCTCGACCCCGGCGAGACGCACGAGAGCCAGTTCCGCCGCGAGTGCGAGAAGGGCCTGCGCCAGCACTACGGCGACGACTGGGCCACGCGCGAGATCGGCGGCGTCAACATCAAAGAGCGCTTTGAGTACGAATACAAGGTCATTTGCGACAAGGGCTTTGCCGCCTACTTTTTGATCGTTGCCGAGTACGTGCAATGGGCCAAGGACAACGGCATCGGCGTCGGCCCCGGCCGTGGCTCGGCCGCCGGCGCTATCGTCGCCTACGCCATGAACATCACCGCGTTCGACCCGCTCGAGAACGGCCTGATGTTCGAGAGGTTCCTGTCCCCGCAGCGCACCGAGATGCCCGATATCGATATGGACTTCGACGATGAGCGGCGCCTCGAGGTCGTGGAGCACGTTCGCCAGCTCTACGGCCCCGAGAAGGTCACCCACGTCATCACCTACTCGACCATTAAGGCCAAGCAGGCCATCAACGACGCCGCGCGCGTGCTGGACTATCCGGTCTACATGGGCCAGCGCCTGTCCAAGATGGTCTCGAGCGACCCCAAGGTCAAGCTCAAGCAGGTGCTCGAAAAGCAACCCGGCAAAGAGGATCTGTTTAACCCCGACTTTGCCGAGGCCTATAAAAAGGATGACGACGCCCGCCGCATCATCGACACGGCACTCTCGATTGAGGGCCTCACCCGTGGCGAGGGCGTGCACGCGTGCGCCGTTCTGATCTGCCGTGACCCCGTCAACGAGCACGTGCCCACCAAGCTCGACACCAAGGGCGGCGTCGAGATTACCCAGTACGAGGGCCATACCGTTGCCGACATGGGCCTGCTCAAGATGGACTTCTTGGGCCTGCGCACGCTGACGGTTATCTCCAAGGCCAAGGCCAACATCAAAAAGAACTTCGGTATCGACATCAAAGAGGAAGAGATCCCCTTTGACGATCCCGAGATCTTTAAGCTCATGGGTTCCGGCCACACCGCCGGCGTCTTCCAGGTCGAGTCCGCCGGCATGACGGCTACGATCAAGAACATGAAGCCCACCGAGTACAAGCATGTCGTAGCATTGATCGCCCTGTACCGCCCGGGCCCGCTGGGCGCCGGCATGGTCTCGTCCTACATCAACCGTATGAACGGCAAGGAGCCGGCGGTCTCCTACGACGACCGCCTGGACGACATCCTGGGCGAAACCTACGGCACCATGGTCTACCAGGAGCAGGTTATGCTCATCTCCGTTGAGATGTGCGGCTTCTCCAAGGGCGAATCGGACTCGCGTATCCGTAAGCCCGTGGCTAAGAAAAAGATCAAGCTGCTCACGTCGACGGTGCTCCACTGGGAGGATGGCTCGGACGAGACCACCTACGACCACTGGATGAACGGCGCTATCAAGAACAACTACACGCGCGAGGTCGCCCAGAAGATTTGGGACGATGTTCTCGAGTTCGCGTCCTACGCCTTTAACAAGTCGCACTCCGCTGGCTACGCCATCCTGGTTATGCAGACGGCGTGGCTCAAGGCGCATTATCCGCACGAGTACATGGCGGCCGTTCTGACGTCCTATACGGGCAAGACCGACAAGATCGTTCACTACGTCTCGGCATGCCGTCACGACGGCATCCCCGTGCTTTCGCCAGATGTCAACGAGTCCGGTACCGAGTTCACGGCTACCAAGGAGGGCGTGCGCTTTGGTCTGGCCGGCATCCGCGGCGTGGGCACTGGCGTGGCGCAGGCGATTATCGCCGAGCGCGAGGCGGGCGGCCCGTTTAAGACACTGCACGACTTTGTCGAGCGCGTGGACTCGAGCCAGGCCAACCGCCGTGTGATCGAATCGCTCATCAAGGCAGGCGCCTTTGACTCCACGGGGTATCCGCGCCGCCAGATGATGCACTTTGTGGACAAGAACAACCCCGAGAACATCATCGATGCCGCTGTTAAGCGCCAGAAGGATCGTGCGAGCGGCCAGACGTCGTTCTTCGACATGTTCGGCGACGTTGAGGGCTCGGGCTTTGAGGTGAGCGTGCCCGATCCGGATGGCCAGGAGTGGGACCGCCACCTTAAGCTGAGCCAGGAGAAGGAGGTTCTGGGCATCTATGTCTCGGACCACCCGTTGCGCCCGTTTGAGTATGCGCTAGCCAAGGCGCGCGACTTCTCGTTCTCGCAGATCGACACCGGTTACGAGGTGCAAAACCCCACGGGCGGTACCATCAACCAGGAGATTCCCGAGGGCAAGGCGCTGTGGTGGGCCGGTATGGTCTCGAACGTGTCCAAGCGCGTGACCAAAAACGGCGACCCCATGGGCATCGTGCAGCTCGAGGACATGGAAGGCGAGGCCACGGTCGTGGTGTTCCCCAAGACCTACAAGGAGGCCGAGGGGTACCTGTACGGCGAGGTCGATCCCGAGACCGGTGCACAGCTGTCCGATGCGTTTGTGCGCATTAAGGGCAAGCTTGAGCGCTCGGACCGCGGCGATCAGATCATCGCGCAGGAGATCGTGCCACTGGAGCTTAATGAGGAGAACAACAAGCCCAAGGTGTTTGAGGTCATGGTGCCCAACAGCCGCTTTAGCCAGGGCAATATGGCGCGTCTTGCCACGGTGCTCACCACCAACCCGGGCGGCGACCGCGTGGAGATCTTTATTGAGCAAGTCGACGGGCGCGTGCTGCGTGCTGAGGTGCCGGCCAAGGTCAATGCACGCTCGATTCCGCTGCTGGCAGAGGCAAAGGCCATCGTCGGCAACCAAGGCCGCGTGACGGTTATCTAAGCTACCCCGGGTGAGATTGGAGGAAGTGATGGCGCAGGGGACGTTTGTGCAGGCGCTCCGGAAAGAGGCGGCGCTGAGTGGCACCTTTATGAAGGGGCGTTCGCTCATGCTCAACGGCGCCGTGCTGTCGATCAAGGACAGCGGCTCGCGCTTCTCCAAAAACGTGACGGTTGAGGGCTCGGTGCGCGGTTCGCGTGGCGACCTGTACAAGACGCACGTGGCGCTCGACATGGACGAGCACGAGGTGATCGACTACGACTGCGATTGCCCCGCTGCCTATCGCTACCCCGGCATGTGCAAGCACGCTATTGCCACGGCTCTGGCGTATTTGGATGCCAGCGGCGCCGAGCCCGTCGAAGGTTTGCGCACGCCGGTCCGCACGTTTGCGGCGCAGCCGAAACAGCCCGCGCGCAACGCGCCCAAAGCGCCGGCCGTCAATCCCAACTTTCCCTTTCCGGCGCCCGTCCCCACGAGTCCCAGCCTCATGGCGGCGCTCTCCGATCTTTCGGACGCGCGCATGGATGAGCTGGCGAGCATGCGCCGCAAGCTCGCCGGCAGTGTGGACCCCGATGCCCCCAAGGCGGTGTTGGAGCCCTCGCTGGTGCCGTATTACAATCCACTGTTTGCCGAGCGCTTTAGCTGGGCGCTCGAGCTTCGCATTCGCTGTGGATCGGTCTCCTACGTGGTCAAGGACATCGACGGCATGGCCGATGCCTACGTGCGCGGCGGCACCTTCTCGTACGGCAAGAAGCTCACGTTTGTCCATACGCCCGAAGCCTTCGAAGACGTGTCGACAAAGCTGCTCAACCTTGTCGTGACGACAGTTGCCTATCTCGATGACATCACAAGCTCGCGTTCGGCGTCGTACGACTTTGCCCGCAGCGGTTTTGTCGCCGAGCGTCAGTTGCCGCTGTCCGAGCATAGCATCGTATATGTGCTGGACCTGTTGCGCGGCCAGACCATCTCTTTTGAGCCCGCCTGGTCGCGGGGGACGACGACGCATCGCACCTATGACGTGGCGGTTGAGATGCCTCCGGAAGGGGAGGACGAGGCGCTGTCTGAGCGCCCACCGCTCCTTGCCGCCAAAATCGCGCCGGCGGCTGGTGGCAGCTACGATCTACGCCTGCCGGCCGATGCATACTGCTTTGCTTCGGGCGACGTTGCCTATCTGGTCGACACCCGCCGTGCGCGCCGCGCCGATGTAGCGTTTGCCCAGCATGCGGCGCCGTTCCTATCGCGCTTACTGCCCTGTCGCACGCCGATCCATATCGCTGTCGACCAGGTGGGGGAGTTCTGTCGTATGGCGCTGCCCATTTTGCGCGACTATACCGACCTTACCGCGCCCGCCGCGCTCGATACCGTGGCGCCCGAGCCGAGCTTTGCCATGGCAATCGGTGTCGACGACGGGCTCGTGACCTGCAAGATTACGGTTTCCTACGGCGACTGGTCGGCAGATCTCTTTAGCCTGGGTGCTCCGGGAAGCCCCTTCGAAGAACAGCGCCCGGGCGTGCCGCCGCGCGACGAGATAGCAGAGTTTCGCGTTATGGACACGGCGGCCCTGTATTTCGACTTTTACGAGGGCGGCCTGGCGTTTGAGGAGCGCGACGACGAGAGCCTGTTCTGCTTGCTGACCGAGGGCCTGTCTGCCCTGTCCGAGCTGGGCGAGGTCATGCTCAGCGACCGCCTGCGCCAGATTTCGGTGCGCCCCGCGCCCAAGCTCTCGGTTCGTGCGACTGTCAAGAGCAACCTGCTCGATGTTGAACTGGGCGCGAGCGGTCTTTCGGCGGCAGATCTTGCCATCTACCTCGACTCCTACAAGCGCCATCAAACGTTTGCGCGCCTTACGTCCGGCGACATCATTCGCCTGGACGAGGGCGCTCGAGCCGCGTTTGGCCTCGCCAAGGACCTGGGCGTCGATGCCGTCGACCTGCTCGACGGCGTGTCGCTTTCCGCATCGAGCACCCTGTTCGTCGATAGCATGCTCGCGCGCACGCCCGCGCTCGAGGCCGATCGCGACGCTGCGTTCCGCCGTACCGTCGAGCGCCTGGACACGCTCGGCAAGATGGACTTTACGGTACCCGCCTCGCTCAAGGCCACGCTGCGTGGCTACCAGGTCGACGGCTACCAGTGGCTCGGCTCGCTTGAGCATCTGGGCCTCGGCGGTATCTTGGCCGACGATATGGGCCTGGGCAAAACGCTCCAGATGATCGCGCATATCCTGGTGCGCGTGGAGGCGGGGGACAACAAGCCCACGCTCGTGGTATGCCCGGCCTCACTCGTGTACAACTGGACTGCCGAGCTGGAGCGCTTTGCGCCCTCGCTGGATGTGTGCGCCATCGTGGGCGCCAAGGCTCAACGCCGCGTGCAGATAGCAGGCGCCGACGAGCATAACGTGGTCGTGACGTCGTATGACCTCATGCGCCGCGATATCGACGAGTATGCCGAGCGGGACTTTGCCCGCGTGGTGCTCGATGAGGCCCAGTACATTAAAAACCCGCTCACCCAGGTGGCGCGCGCCGCAAAGCGCCTGCCTGCCGGCGTGCGCTTTGCCCTGACGGGCACGCCCATCGAAAACCGCCTATCCGAGCTCTGGAGCATCTTCGACTTTTTAATGCCGGGCCTGCTCGGCACGCGCGAGTCGTTTGCCAAGCGCTTCGAAAGCCCGGTCGAGCACGCCGAGGGCGACAGCGCCGCTCGTCTGCAGGCACTCGTGTCGCCGTTTGTACTGCGCCGTGTCAAGGAAGACGTGGTGGCCGACCTGCCCGAGAAGATCGAGGATACGGTCATGGCGCAGCTCACCGGCGAGCAGCGCAAACTCTACCTGGCCAACCAGGACCGCATCGCCCAACAGGTGCAGCATCGCGAGGCATCCGAGTTTAAGAAGGACAAGCTCAAGGTGCTCGCCGAGCTCACCAAGCTGCGCCAGATCTGCTGCGACCCGCGTCTGCACTACGAGGATTACAAGGCGGGGAGCGCCAAACTCGATACGTGCATGGAGCTCGTGCACGGCGCACTCGACGGCGGACATCGCATCCTGTTGTTCAGCCAGTTTACGGGTATGCTCGATATTATCGGTAAGCGCCTGGCCAAGGAGGACATCGCCTTCCTTAAGCTCACGGGCGCTTCGTCTAAGGAGAGCCGCGCCAAGATGGTCGCGCAGTTCCAAGCGGGCGAGGTTCCGGTCTTTTTGATTTCGCTCAAGGCGGGCGGCGTGGGCCTTAACTTGACGGCTGCCGACGTGGTCATCCACTACGACCCGTGGTGGAACGTGGCGGCGCAGGACCAAGCAACTGATCGTGCACACCGTATTGGCCAGCAGCATACCGTGACCGTGTACAAGCTCATCGCCAAGGACACGATCGAGGAACGCATTATGCAGATGCAGGAGTCCAAGCGCGACCTGGTCAACAGCGTACTCGGCGGCGACGGCATCTCGTCGGCACTGTTCACGCGCGAGGATGTTCTGGCGCTTCTCGGCGGCGACGGGCGCTAGCCGCGCGCGGGGTGGGACTGCTGGAGTGGGCAGGACGGTCGACGCATTTTGGCCCGACCGCTTGCCTGATCCGTTATGTGTTCATTTGCAATGCCGTGGATGGTTTGTCTGCCTTTGGGCATAAGAATCATCAAGAACATTGGCACATCAGCAAAGGAGAACATCATGGCGAAATTCTTTAAGGACCCCGACGGTAAGCTCATCGCTGCCCTTGGCGACGACGTTGCGACCCCTGCCGGTTGCACGGAACTGACCGCAAACACTGAGGACGCGGCGCACGAGAAGCACGTGCCTGTTGTCGAGACCGAGCGCGACGGTCACGTGATTCGTGCACGCGTTGGCTCGGTCGAGCACCCCAGCCTGCCCGAACACTACATTGAGTGGATTGCGTTTGAGGCCGAGGGCCGCTTAGAGGTTCATTACCTTGAGCCCGGCATGAAACCCGCGACGTTTTTCGCGGGCGGCTCCAAGACCGGTACCGTCTATGCCTACTGCAACCTGCACGGGCTGTGGTCCGCGACATTCTAGGAGCGCGCCCCCGCTCGGGGTATCATAGCTAGCATATGCACATGCAAGCGCCGGCTGCATTATGCGGCCGGCGCTTTTACTACGATTTCGATGGTTTACGACGGAAAGGGCTGGGCCATGAAGCTCGCGCTTGCACAGATCGATATGCGCCTGGGTGATATTGAGGGCATTTGCGGCCGCATCGAGGACCAGGCTCGTCTGGCCCACGAGCGCGGGGCGCGCGTGCTGTGCGTTCCGGCTCCGCTCTTTATGGGCGCCATGCCCGGTGGCCTGGTGGGCGCTGCCGACTTTGAGCACGACGTGCTTGCCGGTTTGACTGGTGTCGCCGAGCGTATCCAGGAGCTTGACATGATCTGCATCGTGCCCGCGGCGGTTTCGTTTGAGGGCCAGCCGCTGCTCGACTACATGATGCTCAAGGACGGTCATGTGGTGCCGGCGCGTTCGAGCATTGCCCTGCAGCGTGGCGAGAACAACGACACACGTTGGGCGCCGCCGGTGTTCGACGTGGACGGCGTGCGCATCGCCGTGATTTTTGACTTGGACCGCGAACTCGAGATGCTGCCGACCGGTGTTGACCTCATTGCGTATTTCCAATTCAACGCGTTTGACATGACCGACCGCGAGACTGCCGCCATTGCTGCCGTTCGCAGCGGCGCCTACCGCAAGATCGCATCCAAGCGCAGCGTGTGGTTTGCCTGCATGGCGCCGGTCGGTGCCTATGACGAGTCGGTGTATACCGGCGGTTCGTTTGTGCTCGACGACTGCGGTCGCGTGGTGGCCCAGGCGCCGTGCTTTGAGGAGAGCCTGCTGGTTCAGGAGATTCAGCGCGGCGTGATGCTCGATGCCCTGGAGGATCACGAACTGCCCGAGTTCCGTTCCGAGGAGTGGCTGTGGCAGGCGCTGGTGCTCGCCGTGCGCGACAACGCCCGAGCCCACGGTGCGTCGCGTGCTGTGGTGGCACTCGAAGGTGACTTGCCGTCGTCCCTGCTGGCGGCGCTGGCCGTCGACGCTCTGGGCCCGCGCAATGTGATTGGCCTGGTGCTGGGGCGCAACCGTATCTTTACGCCGGCGCAGGAAGAAGCCGAGGCTGCCCGCTGTGCCGCCGTCCGCGCCATCGCCGAGCGTCTGCACATTCGCACCGTCGAGCGCGATGCACCGGATGCGGCGCGCGTGCTCGATCGCGACGTGTCGGCGGGCGATGCCGAGCGCCTGCGCTCGCGCACGCTGGGCCTGATGCTGGAGGATACGGCGCTCGAGCTGGGTGCGATGGCGCTGAGCCCGCTGTCCAAAACCGAGTACGCGCTGGCGGCGCCGGCGCTTTGCGGCGGCTACCAGGGCGACTTTGCGCCCTTTGGCGATGTGTACCTGTCGACGCTTGAGTTTGTGGCGCGTGTGCGCAACCGCACGTCTGCCGTGGTGCCCCAAGAGCTCGTGACGCTCAACGCAGTGGAAGATTGTATGGAGCGCGTGCTGGCGCAGGCGCTCTCGACGCTCGACGGTCCGGTCGATATGCTCGACCGTGCGGCACAGCTGCTCGGCGGGCTTGAGCCGGGTGAGGTCGATGGCGCGCTCGAGGCGCACGTGGACCGCAATCGATCTTTCGACGACATCCCGATGGCCGCTGGCAAGCCTGAGGCCTGCTCGCTGCTGCTGATGCTCGTTCGACAGGGTGAGGCTGCCCGCCGCATGTTGCCGATGGCGCCGATCGTCTCGGCCCGTTCGTTTGCCGAGCGTGCCTGGCCGTATATGCTCGCGTGGTCCGACCTGGGGCTTAACGGCAAGGAGCGTATGACGGTCGATTCGCTGGCGCGCGCCGAGGTGCGCCGTTTTGCTGACGAGGATACGAGCGAGCGCGTGCGAAACGAGATGATGGGCGTGCTGGGCGAGCTACTGGGTATTTCGCCCGAGCAAATGGAGGAGCTGCGCTCTGAGGACGGTCAGCGTCGTTTACACGAGGGAATGAAAAAGTTCGAGGGCGAGGTTCAGGACGCCATCGATAAGATGATGGGCGGCCAGGGTGGCCCGCAGGGTGGGCCCCAGGGTGGCCCGATGCCGCATCCGCCGGTTGATCCCCGACAATTTCCGTTCTTCTCTCAGAACTAGGTCGCTGCGCGCCCGCCAGAGCGGCAATCTGCCTTTCAATCGTCGGACATGACCGCCAGGTCAATGCCCTCCTCTTTCAAGGCACCTTGCTCGCTCTGGCGGGCGCTCGCTTGCGTATACTCAACCTACAATTCGATCTCGGCTGACTTATAGGGCTAGCGTTGTGTTATTCTAGAACAGACGTTCGTGAATGATGCGCGGGGCCTTGTCTTGCGCTGTGCTTGTGGCGAGGGGAGGTCGGCTTGGTTGTCTTGGGCATTGACCCCGGTTTGGCTCATACGGGTTGGGGGATTATCGAGGAGCGGCGTGGCGAGGTTCGCTGCCGTGCCTATGGCTGCATCGAGACCAGTGCCGGAAGTCCGCTCGCGGTGCGCCTGTCGCATATCGCCCATGACCTTAAGGATGTCGTTGAGCGTTATCGACCCGACACGGCTGCTGTCGAGAGCATCTACTTTGGTGCCAACGTTCGTTCGGCCATTCCCACGGCGCATGCCCGAGGTGCTGCGCTTGTGGCGCTTTCGGAGTGCGCGCTCGAGATTGGCGAGTACACGCCCATGCAGATCAAACAGGCTGTGGTGGGCACCGGCGCCGCGGACAAGCGGCAGGTTGCCTACATGGTGCGCACGCTCACGCAGCTCGATCACGACCCTCACCCAGACCATGCCGCCGATGCGCTGGCCTGCGCCATCTGTCACGTTAACCTAAGCCGCACCCGGGCACTTACCGGCGGCGAGTTCTATCAACAGAGAGGAACCGGATACTGATGATCTCCCAGCTCCATGGAACGCTTGTCGAGGCCACGATGAGCTCGGCCGTCGTCGATGTATCGGGCGTGGGCTTTGAGCTCGGTATTTCGGGCAGCACTGCCGCCACGCTGCCTACGCCCGGCGGCGAGGTTCGCCTTTATACCCGTATGCAGGTGCGCGAGGACGCTATGACGCTCTTTGGCTTTGCCTCCAAGGACGAACGCATGATGTTCGACCGGCTCGTGTCCGTTTCGGGCGTTGGCCCGCGCCTGGCGCTTGCCGTGCTTTCCACCTATACCGTGGGGCAGCTGTATTCGCTGGTGATGGCCGAGGACGACAAGGGCATGGCCAAGGTACCCGGTGTGGGCAAAAAGACAGCTCAGCGCCTGATCCTGGAACTCAAGAGCACCTTTGCCAAGGATAAGGGCTTTGTGCCGGTCGACGTGATTCCCGGACAGGTTGCGATGCCCGTGCCCGCTGCTGCTCCCTCGGTGATCGATGATGCCCGTGCGGCGCTCCTTTCCATGGGCTTTAGCCCGCAGGAGACCGATGTTGCCCTGAGCGGGTATGATGGGCAGGATATGCGTGTCGAGGATCTGCTCGGCGCTGCGCTTAAGCGACTCGGAATGGATGCGTGATGTGGGAAGCCGATGACTCTCAGGACCTGTGGGCGACGCCCGGCAACTCGCCGGCGGCATCCATGGCGCACGGTGAGCGCATGGTGGGCTCGGAGCTGACGCCCGAGGACCTCGATGTCGACCGCACCTTGCGCCCCCAGCGCCTGGACGACTACTGCGGTCAGGAGCACATCAAACAGAGTCTGCGCGTGCTCATCGAGGCGGCGCAGAGCCGCGGCGAGACACTCGACCACGTGATCTTTTCGGGCCCTCCGGGTCTGGGCAAGACCACGCTGGCTACGGTTATCGCCAACGAGCTGGGCGCTCAGATTAAGACGACGAGCGGCCCGGCCATTGCGCGCACCGGTGACCTGGCGGCCATCCTGACTAACTTGCAGCCGGGTGATGTGCTGTTTATCGACGAGATTCACCGCCTCAACCGTTCGGTCGAGGAAGTTCTGTATCCCGCTATGGAGGACTTTGCGCTCGATATCGTGATCGGCAAGGGTCCGGCTGCGCGCTCGATTCGCCTGGATATCCCTAAGTTTACGCTGGTGGCGGCCACGACCCGTTCGGGCATGCTCACGGGCCCGCTGCGCGATCGCTTTGGCATCTCGTATCGCCTGGACTACTACACGGTCGAGGAACTCGCCCAGATCGTGACGCGCTCGGCGACCATCTTGGGCGTGACGATAGACCATCCGAGCGCGCTCGAGATCGGCTCGCGCTCGCGCGGTACGCCGCGCCTCGCAAACCGTCTGCTCAAGCGTGTGCGCGACTATGCGCAGGTACGCGGTAACGGGCCTATTGAGCTTGATATTTGCCGTCAGGCGCTCGAGTTCTTCGAGATTGATGAACTTGGTCTGGACTGGATGGACATTCGCATCTTAGAGACGCTTGCCAAGACGTTCTCCGGACGTGCCGTGGGCCTGACGACCCTTGCCAGCGCGGTGGGCGAGGACCCGGGTACGCTCGAGGATGTCTACGAACCCTATCTGCTGCAGTGCGGCTTGATGATTCGCACGCCTCAGGGCCGCCAGGCAACGCTTCGCACCTTTGAGCATTTGGGTATCGAGCCAGCCGTTTAGAGACGGGTTTGTTTTGGCTGGTCTGTAGGCTATCGCTGAGCATTGGATAAACATATTGCCATTCATCGGTTACGGGTGTTTTACTATTGCGTGCCCGTGCTATGCTGAATTGGTCTTTTTCTCATCCGGTAACGAAAGGACCGCCCATGCCTACTGACATCGAAATCGCACGTTCCGTCACGCCGCTGCCCATTACCGAGGTGGCTAAGAACGCCGGCGTCGACGTAAAGCACCTGATTCCGTACGGCTTCGACAAGGCTAAGGTCGACTATTCACTGCTCAACGAGCCGACCGATCACCAGGCCAAGCTCGTCCTCGTGACCGCCATCAACCCCACGCCCGCCGGCGAGGGCAAGACCACTACGACCATCGGTCTGGCCGATGGCCTGCGCCGTCGCGGCGTCAAGAGCGCTGTGGCCCTGCGCGAGCCTTCGCTCGGCCCCGTCTTTGGCGTCAAGGGCGGTGCCGCCGGCGGCGGCTGGGCGCAGGTCATCCCCATGGAGGACATCAACCTGCACTTTACCGGTGACTTCCATGCTATTGGTGCCGCCAACAACCTGCTGGCTGCCATGCTCGACAACCATATTCAGCAAGGCAACCAGCTCGGTATTGACGTCAAGCGCATCACCTGGAAGCGTGTCGTCGACATGAACGACCGCCAGCTGCGCCATGTTATCGACGGCATTGGCGGCAAGGCTCAGGGCGTGCCGCGCGAGGACGGCTTCGATATCACCGTTGCCTCCGAGGTCATGGCAATCCTGTGCCTGTCCACGAGCATCAACGACCTCAAGGAGCGCCTGGGCGAGATCGTCGTCGGCTACAGCTTTGCTGGCGAGCCCGTTCGCGCCCGCGACCTCAAGGCTCAGGGCGCCATGGCTGCGCTGCTTAAGGATGCGCTCAAGCCCAACCTGGTGCAGACGCTCGAGGGTACGCCCGCGTTTGTCCACGGCGGTCCCTTCGCCAACATCGCCCACGGCTGTAACTCCATCATGGCCACGCGTATGGCCATGCGCTTTGGCGATGTCGCCATTACCGAGGCAGGCTTTGGCGCCGACCTGGGTGCTGAGAAGTTCCTCGACATCAAGTGCCGCATGACGGGCGTTCGCCCCAGTGCTGTCGTGATCGTCGCCACCGCTCGTGCGCTTAAGTACAACGGCGGCGTTGCCAAAGCCGACCTCAACGACGAGAACCTCGAGGCCCTCAAGGCCGGCATGCCCAACCTGCTGCGCCACGTCGACAACATTCAGAATGTCTACGGTTTGCCCTGCGTGGTCGCCATCAACCGCTTCCCGACGGACACCGAGGCAGAGCTTGCGCTCATCGAGTCCGAGTGCCAGAAGCTCGGCGTTAACGTTAAGCTGTCCGAGGTTTGGGCTGAGGGTGGCGAGGGCGCGCTCGACCTGGCCGATGAGGTTATGCGCCTGATCGAGCAGCCGAGCGAGCTCAAGTTTGCCTACGAGGACGGTGCCGATGTGGCCGACGCCCTGGAGGCTGTTGCCACCAAGGTCTATCGCGCCGACGGCGTCGACTTTACGCCGGCTGCCAAGCGCCAGCTCGCCGAGCTGCGCGAGAACGGCTTTGGCAACCTGCCGGTGTGCGTGGCCAAGACGCAGTACAGCTTTAGCGACAACGCCAAGGCTCTGGGCGCTCCCGAGAACTTCCGCATCACCGTGCGCGAGCTCAAGGTTTCCGCCGGTGCCCACTTTGTGGTCGCGCTGACCGGCAGCGTTCTGACCATGCCCGGCCTGCCCAAGGTTCCCGCGGCCGAGAACATCGACGTCGACAACGACGGCAACATCACCGGCCTGTTCTAAGCCTGCTGCTCATAGCCGCTTGCCCGCCCCGTCGCGCCTACCAAGGCCCGGCGGGGCTTTTTGATCCTTAGGCCCGCGCATGTCTTGTAGATACCGGCGGGCTTTGCCCATCATAGGCTTTTGCGCGGGTAGAATGCATGGATAACTTGATGCTTGCTGGCGACGGAAAGGAAACGTTGCATGGACCAGGATAAGACGACCGTAATGGGCGGATATGGCTCCGCACAGGCTGGCGATAGCGCCGATGCGACTCGCGTTGTTTCCAACCCCGGTTATACCGACCCCGCCGCGACGCAGACGTCTGCCGAACCCACACGGGTTATAGGCTACGGCGATACACCACGGGATCCGTTTGATTATGCACCGCAGGACCCGTATGACAATGCGGCGCCGGACCCGTATGGCAATGCGGCGGCAGGCGCTTATAACAACCTGCCGCAAAATCCCATTCCGCAGCCTCAGCAGACGACGTATATGCCGCGTACGGCGCAGGTCCAGTCTCGTTATGAGTCGCGCGATCCGCATGCGTGCCAGCCGTATCGCGAGTATCCCAAATCGATTCCGCAGTATGGTGAGGACGAGGAGAAGGCACCGTCGCGTTCGTCGAGCGTGATCAAGAAAATCCTGATTGTGCTGGCGATCTTCTTTGCCTTGTCGATCGTGTTCGCCATCGTGTCGGGCATGCTCAACAAGCGGGGCGCCACGACCGATACCACGACCGAGCAGGCCGAGACCACCCAGTCTGCTGCCGTCGACCTGAGCGATATCCCGGGACAGTACTGGTCCAACGCCAAGAAGCTCCTCAAGTCGCGCGGAGCCGACCTTTCGAACGCCGTGATTCTGACCGACGATGGCTCAACGCCCGCCATCGATTCCAACTGGGTTGTTACGAATGCCTACTATAACGACAACGGCAACCTGGAGATTCAGCTCACGCACAAGAACAGCTATGGCAACTCGTCCGGCGGCCAAAGCGGTACCGACAGCTCGAGCTCCAATACGCTGGAGGACTTGAGCAACAAGGCGCAGGAGTTGGGAGATAAGGCGCAAGAGCTGGGCGATACGGCACAAAACCTGGGTGATACTGCTCAGAATCTGGGCGATATGGCTACCAATGCCTGGGACGCTCTGCAAAACGGCATTTCGGGCGCACAGGGTAACTAGCTGTTAAGCGGGCTACAGCTGCTCTGCCGGACGGTCGGGCGAGCTAAAGCCCGAGTCAAACGTAACGACGCATGATGCATCGGGCCGGCGCTCGTGCACGATGCGCGTGACGAGCTCCAGCAGCTCCTCGTCGGATATGTCAAAGCCGTCGGGACGCACCAGGTCAAACGAAACGAACCCGTCGTGCTCGTGCAGGTCGTGGATGGAAAGCGCAGGGTCGATCTGCGCTACGCCACGCTTGACCCAGCCGCGTAGATCGTCGCCGGTTGTTGCGATGGGGTCGCAGTGCAGCGTAATGCCAATGCCCATCTGGCGTTTGATGTCGTGTTCGATGGTGTCCAGAATCTCGTGGTGCTCAAAGGCATCGCCCTCGCCGGGCATTTCCACGTGTGCGCTGGCAAACTGACGGCCGGGGCCGTAGTCGTGCACCATGAGGTCGTGCGTGCCCAGGACCTGGGGGTACGACATGATCCTGTCGCGGATTTCCTGGACGAGCTTGGGGTCGGGTGCTTGTCCCAGCAGCGGGCTGATGGCGTCGCGCACCAGGCCCATGCCGCTGATGCAAATGAAGATGCCCACGCCCAGGCCCGCCCAGCCATCGAGGTCAAAGCCGGTCGTCTGCGAAATAAGCGCCGCCACCAAGACCGAGCCCGAGGCAATGACGTCGTTTTTGGAATCCTGCGCCGTGGCGATGAGCGTCTCCGAGTCGATGCGGTCGCCCAGCGTGCGGTTGAACGCGGCCATCCAGAGCTTTACGAGCATGGACGTAGCCAGTGCCGCAAGGGAAATGAACGTGTAAGCGGTGGGGGAAGGCTTGATAATCTTGGTGACCGACTCGAGGATCAGGTTGATGCCGACGGCGCAGGCCAGGACGGCGACGAACAGGCCGGCTAGGTACTCATAGCGGCCGTGACCATAGGGGTGGCCTTCGTCTGCCGGGCGGCTGGCAAGGCGGAACCCGAGCAGGCTCACGATGTTGCTCGAGGCATCGGAGAGGTTGTTGAAAGCGTCGGCGATGAGGGAGACGGAGCCGGCGAGCAGGCCCGCGATGCCCTTTGCCAGGCACAGGGTGATGTTGAGGCCAATGCAGATGAGGCTTGCGGCAAAGCCCGCGTTAGTGCGGCAAGATGCATCGACCGGCTCGTCCTCGCTGCCGGGAACAAGCGTATGTACCAGCCGATTTACAAATAGCATAGCGGTCGTCCTCACAATCATGTTTAAGGGGATAGTGTAGCTCGCGCGGGGGCGCCGTGCACCGATGCTCAGAAAATGCAGCAATAGTCTGCCGGTGCTAACGAGCGAGCCTTCTCGTCTGCCTGGGTGGTCCATTTTGGGCCACATGGGTATGGGCATGTGCCTGTTTGATCGACATACTTAATGCCGACAGCCCCTGTGCAAAGGAGGACGTTTCCATGGACGAGATGTTTGCCATTAAATGTCAAAACTGCGGCGGCCCTATGTACACACACCAAGCTAAGCGCAGCTTTGAGTGCGCTTATTGCGGTGCGGTCATTCCGTGGCAGGCGGACGCCGGAGAGCCCAAGAGCGCTTTGGGCATTCGCCATACGCCGTTGACGGTGGTGGATGGACTGCTCAAGCTCACGCATGTGTCGCAACTCGAGCGCCCGGAGGACCCGGACTGGTATTTCTTCAATTCGCACTGGCGCAATCAGTCGGTCCTGGAACATCTGCTGTGGGAGGATCGCGGCACGGCGCAAGAGTTCCAAGAGGCTACGCATGTGAGCATTCCTTGCCCCTTCTGCGGAGCGTCCTTTGAGGGCGAGTCAACGCAGCGTGTGTTTGAGTGCCCGTCCTGCGGCAACAAGATCGGCATTGCCGACCTGCTCAAGCCGGGGACGTTTAGCAAGCGCCTGACCATGGGCGTTGGTGCGGAGTATGTGCCCGAGCAGGGTATTCCCTGCGAAATCTCGCCGCAGCAGGCACGTGCCAACGCGCTGCAGCTGGTGCGCCAGTATCCGGATGCCTTTGCCGGGCACGACATGGAAGACGCGATCCAAAACGACATGATGCTCTTCTATTTCCCCATGGCGCTGGCGGACTTGCGCATGATGGCGAGCTTCCCGGGCAAGGGCCTGAGCAAGGAGGCCTTGGTGTACTACGAGGTGCTCGACTGGGCATACCCCAGGGCAAACTACCTGGACGTTCGCCTCATGGGCATTTTGGAGCCGTGGGACTTTGCCAAGGTCGGTCCGTTCGATCCCGCCATGCAGGAAGGTGACTTTCGCGTTGTCTCAGTCGATGCGTCTACCAAGGACCAGGTGGTCATTGATAAGTTGGCGCTCGACGTTGCGGGCAACGACGCCGAGGCGGTGCTGGGGCTCAATAAAAAGAGCATCCGCACCTGGGCGCGCAAGGCCCGCAAACATAAGGACGGTCTGGTGATGGTGCCGGTCTACTTTGTCGATCGTCCGGCGACAGACGGCCGCGATGGCGAGCAGGTGCGCATTGCCGTAAACGACCAGACGGGCCGCGCGGCCGCGGTGGTGTTTAGCGACAAGAGCGAAACGCATATCGTGGCGCCGCTCAGCCCGAGCCTGCATCTGTCCGGTGAGAGCACCGTGCACGCCACGCCCGTCGAGGTCAAATACGTTAAATCGCCCTTCCTGTACCAGATCGTGCGCCGTGGAGGCGGCGAGCAACCGCGCCAGGTTGCAGCCGCCGTCGAGGGTTCCTGCCGAGAGGAGAAGCCCAAGCGCCGCGGTCTTCTGGGCGCGCTATTTGGGAAGTAGGGGAGCGGTGTCGGGGTGTCGGGCTGCATCGCAAGGTCATGAGACGAATTTAAAATTGCTGGGAACGTGCTACCATTACCGATAGCCTTAATCTAGCAAGAAGCGGAGGCCAGATTATGGGTTTTGCGGATCAGCAGCTTCAGCTTCAGGTACCGTATTCTCCTGACGACACGTTTAATGCCTTGAAGACAGCTATGGAAAAGCTGCCTAAAGTAAAAGTTGATAGTGCATCGCCCACAACAAGAACAGTTGCAGCTGAGATCGGTATGAGCCTTTGGTCCTGGGGCGAAAATATCAGTATTTCGGTTGTTCCAGTTGAAGGCGGATCTGGCGTTACTGTCAACTCGTCATCTAAGGTCCGGACAAACGTACTAAACGGGGGCAAAAATGCAAAGAATATTGCCGAGATAGTCGATGCCCTATCGAAGGAGCTCGAGCGGTATCCACAGGTTTCATAGACTATTGAGACGCTGGCGGATAGTGGCGATGTAGTTGCAAGACTTGAGAGGCTTGCAACGCTGCGTGATAGTGGAGTACTTACCGAGGAAGAGTTTGCTGCAGAAAAGGCAAAAATCCTTTCGTAATCAGACACGATGGTTGGATTTGCATTCTATTATTGAACTTGTTTATACCAGGCTGAAAACATCGTGTGTAATAAAGGTGCGTAGTAGTTTCGTCTTATACAGCAATAGGGACCTCTTTTGGGCGCCCTGCCTTTGGAGCGTCGGCGAGTCGTGCCTCGATGGAAGCTTTGGACACCATGCGCTTGGTGCCATCCTTCCATGAATCCAACAGTCCAGCATTTATCAGTTGCGATACTCTTGCCGAGCTAACGCCAAGCATGCGCGCGGCATCCGCTGCGGTGACGGCGGGGATATCGTTGAGTTCGCGGCTGACGGCTACGGCGATAATCTTGCCGCCGTGTCGCGGCTCATGTCCGAAGTCCGGCGCAGGCAGGTCGACGCCGCCCATTAGGTGGTCATCGACCATGCATGCGAGAAAATCAGCGGCGCTTTCGACAGCGTCGTTTAGGTCGGAGCCAAACGTTCCTCCTCCGCCCAGCGAGCCACATGGCACGGCATCGACCATGCCGTCCGAATCAAAGAACTCAAATTCCCATACGTAAACCATGTAAGACCTCCTCTAAAAAGCGATGCGAAATGTGATGAGGATGAGCTATCGAAGTCCTGCCTGCCTTAGGATTCTTTTGGCAATTTGATCCTCAATCTCTCGGTGGCGTTTCACGAGCACGAGTTTATCTCCTTTGACGAACTTCTCGTGATTAGTGCCTCCTTTCGAGATGAAGCCGGCTTCTTCGAGGATGCGGATCAATTCGCGTCTCTGCATCTTAGCCTCTTTCAATAACTATATATTAGCACTTCCTAAGGGTTTAAGACTTAAATCTTAGCTATTACTAACCCTTTGTTTTGTGGTGCCATCTTTGGATAACGGCTTATATTCCTTGTTGTATTAGTTTATTTGCTCGTGCGGACACGATTTTGGTGCTCTGCGCACGACCGCGAAAAGGGTTTGCGGCGACTAAAATGTGACCATAGTGACAGTTTTAGCGAACCCCGCGGGAGTGACGCGTATGGACAACAACACGCTGCTATTCCAGGACAAAGGTTCGGGTAGGTATAAAGACGTCAAGATCTACCCTAACCGCATTGAGGTACTCAAGAAGGGCACTTTTGGCGGCAAGCACACCGAGATTGTTTATCTTAAGGACATTACGGGCGTCAATAGAATCAAAGGCCGCGATGTTTTTCTGCGCAATCGTCTGTTGACCGCTTGCGTCTTTAGCCTGAACAGCCGTGCGAAGGCCCAGGAGTTTGTTAACGCGCTGAACATGGTGATGTAGCCGATAGCGGCGTTCGGGCCAAGGTAAAAATCGGGGGCACAGAACGGTGTTCTGCGCCCCCGATTGAGTCGATGTGTCTAAAAGGCCGGCTTGCCTATTCGACAACGTCCTCGTTGTTTTCACCGTCACTGGCAAGCATCGCCGCGCCGGCGACCGTTGTCGCCACGGCGGCGGCAGCGAGCCCGGCGGCAACGCCAGAGCTGTCGCCCGTGTCGGCGAGCTTTCCGCCCGAGCCCTTGCCCTTGTTGCCCTTACCGTTCTTATCAGCGCTGCCTGCGTTGGAACCCGTGCCGCTGCCGGTGCCGGCGCCGGCAGCACTGTCCGAGGCCGCTACGGTAAAGCTTGCGGCTCCGTCGCTGGCGAGCGTGTAGTTCTGCGCCGCGTTGCCCAAGAGACCGTTCACACGCACCCAGTACGTTCCTGCGGCAAATGTTTCGCCCTCGGCCATTGCTGTGCCCGGAGCGCCGTTCGCGTCGTGCACAAACTCGAGCTGGGCCGTGCAGGCATCGGTTTCGAGCTTGCCCTCGAGCGGCGCCGTGACCTTGGCGCGCACGTTTTCGCCGGCCTTAAGGCCTTCGAGCCCCTCAAAGTGGGGTGTCAGCGCGCGTGGATCGATATCGATGGGCACGGGGCCCCGCAGCTCCGTAACGGTCTCGTTGCCCAGGGCATCGACATCCACATATTCGATGGCAAACGCATGGCCCGAAGCCGCCACGTTGAGTACGTTGCTGCTGTCGACAAGGCGGAAATGGCCCTCGCCAACGGTCTTGCCATCTTGGAGCGAGGCATCGCTCAGCGAGTCTCCATACGTCATGTGCATGCGGTCCGGGAGGCAGCATGAAACTGTTGGCTTGTGCTTCGCGTCGTAATTGCGTTGGTAGATGCTCCGGGCCAGTGCCGAATCGACAAAGTCGGACGCGATAATACCAACGTGCTTGAGGCAATCTGACTTTGTTTTATCGCTGCCGCTGGGATTGATGTACTGGCTCTTTGTACAGATGCTCGTTGACCACTCGCGCCGCGGTAAAAGGATTGCTTCCTTGTTTGTAATTCGTGCAACTGGTGTAGTTGATAGACCAGCAGCGTTCCAGGACTTGCACCTTGGCGCCATCATTGTCCTCGACGTCCACCTTGTTGCGCGTGAGATTGGTCGTCTCTCGCAGCGCCATATCGACCCAGCTAGTCTTGTCGGTTCCGGTGCATTCAAAATGGTCCTGGGCGTATACCTTGGTGCAATAGGGCTCTTTGTCGCCCGCATTACCCGTAGTCTCAAAGCCTCGCGCGTCTTGGACGAGGCACATCGACTGCCCGGAATGCGCCTTGATTTTGTCGTCCCATTGGGTGAGATCGAGGCCCCACGTGTGGCCGCTTACGCTGTTGCCGGCGAGTACAAATCGACGCAGCAGGACGATCTTTCCGCGCACCTCGTTCAGTGTGGGGATTCGGCTCGATGTGTAGAACAGATCGGGATTATCGTGCATAACCTTGGCGAAAGCCGTCGTAACGCTTTCGTCGGTAGCCTCGTCGTTGCCTCGTGACGCAAGCATGATGAGCGCTTCTGACGGGTTTTCGTTCAAAAATGTTTTGAAGTAGTCGATGACATTGGAGAGATGCATAAAGCCCCCGTCTTTTTTGAGCAGGTAGCATCTTCCATGGTCGATACCGGGGTCGCCGTTCTCGTCGTTCCTTCCGAGTCGGATATCAAAATAGCGAATGCCTTCGAGCAACTGCGTGGGGATGTAATCCTGCTGGCACTTTGCTTGTGAGGATTGGGGCTCGGTGTCGTTGTCCACGCTGCAGGTGCCCGAATCATGCGTGCCCGGGATACTCAGCTCGTCGAGGTACTTGCTGCCATCGACGTGGCTCATCCAACATGGTCCGTCGACGTAGCTGCTATACGTGGTCCAGTCGATACTTCTAACTGTGGTATTGATCTTGCCCATGTCGTAACCGACAAGTTCTAGCTCCCACGGAATGCTCTTACTCTTATGGCAGATCTTATTGTTGTCCTGGTCTTTGCCGTTCGATTCTATTGCCAGGTACTTAATGTCTTTTTTCTCGGTTTCTTTCTCGACCGTGCGGTCTCGAATGATATAGGTTCCGTTTGATTGACGCTCGAACGCAAAAGCGCGGCTGGGCTTGCTGTCATACTCGCCGCCCCATACGTGGATGACCTTTCCATCTTTGTCCGAGTCGTCGTCGACCGACCAAATGCTGTAGCCCGTCTTTTTATGCTCTTCGAAATTGAGCAAGGTGCGGATAGCATACCAGTTTGTATCGTCATTCTTGGTCGTTACGTTCTCAAGGATGAGCTTGCTGGACGTGCCGTCGTTAAACAGGTGGCAGACGTTGCCGCGAACGTTGCCGTCTTGGTTGACGCTCGCGGTGCGAAAATAGCCCGCGGGGCGAAGGCGAATGACGAAATTGTCGAGGCTGTCCGACGGTGCGGGTGTGTTGTCTGCAAATGCCGCTCGCAGGGGAATGCTTAGCGCTGCGGTTTCGGGCAGGCTTGCAAGTGGTGACAACGCCGCAAGCCCTAGGCCCAGCGTAAACGCTCGGCGACTGATGGCGTGGTGTTCGGTCATATCTCCTCCGTTCGCAGGGTGCGGTTATGCACTTGTTTTGGTCACTATACTGCCCAGATGTTTAAAGACGCCGGTTTAAATTGCCTGCGCGGCGCTATAAATCGGCGGGCGGACGTGTTGGGGCACTTGTCTATTTGTGCTGTTATCACGTCTGGGATGGTTTTGGAGCCCGACATCCTGCGTTCGTCGGCTACCGGCATAAGAAAGGGGAGGGTCGGTTTACCGGCCCTCCCTGGGTACGAAGCGATGAGATACCGTCGCTTGTTTGCACTGCGTCCGTGCTTCCCGTTGCGCTCGCCAGTCGCTTAGCGCTTGATCTCGATATCGTCGAGCTTGACGTCCATGGCCTCGGTCTTGGCCTTGGCGATGTCGTCGGCAAATTCCAGGGACTTCATCATGGTCTCGACGGCATCCTTGTGTTCTTCGACGTTGTCGATGCTCACGTAGACGCTGCCGCCGCCTGCTTCGGTGAAGTACTCAGTCGTCACGCCGCCCGAGTGTGTATAGGAAGCGTTGCGCCAAGTCTTGCCGTTATACTTGACGGGGTCATTCTCGGTCCACTCAAAGTTGGCCTTCCATTTTGCCTCGTAGTCGAACAGCTCGTCGGCGTTCTTGTCAAAGTCGAAGACAGGGATGAAGCGATCGCTGGCATGCTCACTCTCGGTGAACTTAAACTGGGCCCTGTCGGCGGTATCGCCTGCAACGTCGGTGATCTCGACGCCCTCGGGCACCTCGACTTTAAACCAAATGAAGTCAGTCCTCATATCCACGGCTGGCTTTTCCGCTCCGCCGCTGCCGGTAGCGCCGCCGCTGCCACCGCAACCCACCAAGGCAACTGCGGCAAAGAGACTGATGCAGAAGGTGAGAATCGCAAAGGCCTTCTTTTTCATGGTCGTGTCCTCCTCGGTCTATAACCGCCCATGGATTACCTGCCTTTACTGTACGCGTGGACGGCTCACTAGGGTGGGCCATGTGTCCCATTCTGGGTGTCGGATTTGCGCCGATAAGTGGCAATATGCGAGGGCGCAAAAGAGGGGAGGGCTGGTGCTGTCGGCCCTCCCCGGGGTGAGGTGCCCGTTGTTTTAAAGGGGCGCGTGTACGCGGGCGTTGCCCCAACAGGTTCCTTGTTTATAGATATGCCCCAGTTTGTGACGTCCGAAAGTCCCGAAAGGCGGGCCATGTTTCCCATGTTTGCGGTGCCGACGCCTATCGTTCGTCATAGAAATCCGCGATGGCCAGGTGCGCTGACGCTTATGTACTTATGGGCTAGACTTAGCACCATTATGTGATCGATGCGGTCGGTCGGCGGTTTCCACCCGACCGATGTATATGACTTGAAGGTGCATGCGTATGAGCCAAGAGATGATGGACAAGACCTGCCGCGGGTTTGCCGAGGCGCTTGCCGCGCGCGAGCCGGTTCCCGGCGGTGGCAGCGCGAGCGCCTTTGTGGGCGCGCTGGGCGCCTCGCTGTGCGGAATGGTTGCCCGCTACGGTGCGACCAATCCCGCGCTTGCTGATCGTGCGGATGACCTGACGCGCGCGTTTGCCCAGGCTGATGAGCTGGCCCAGGAGCTTGTCGACTTGGTCGCCGAGGACGTTCGTGCCTACGGGCAGGTGTCGGCGGCGTATGGTGTTTCGCGTGAGGACCCTGCTCGAACGGCTGCGATTCAAGATGCGCTGCATGTTGCCGCCATACCGCCGTATCGCATCATGGATGCGTGCGGTCGTGCGCTGGCGCTGCTCGAGGATATGGCTGACAAGGGATCGCGCCAGCTGCTGTCCGATGTGGCCTGTGGCGCCGTGTTCTGCCGTGCCGCCATGCAGGGCGCGAGTCTGACGCTCTTTGCCAATACCACGTCCATGAAGGATCGGGCGCGTGCCGAGGAGCTCGAGACGGCGTGTGATGAGTTGCTCGACACATGGCTGCCGCGCGCCGATGCGCTGGCGCGCCGTGCCGCCGACGCTGCAAGAAAGAGGGGATAGCCATGGCTGAGCTACTGAAGGGTGCTCCCGTCGCCCGCGCTTTGACTGAGGAGCTCGCTGCCCGCTGCGCTGCGCTGCGCGAACGCGGTGTTGTTCCGACGCTTGCTATCGTGCGTGTGGGTGAACGCGAGGACGACCTATCCTACGAGCGCGGCGCCCTTAAACGCTGCGAAAAGGTTGGCATCGAGGCGCGTCGCGTGTTGCTTCCTGCCGGTGTTTCGCAAGACGAGCTGTTGACGGCCATCGAGGACATCAATGCCGACTCGGCTGTTCATGGCTGTCTGATGTTTCGCCCGCTGCCCGCCGGCCTTGACGAGAACGCCGTCGCCGCAGCGCTCGATCCCGCCAAGGACGTTGACTCCATGACGCCGGCTTCGCTGCTCACCACGCTTTCGGGGCGCGGCGAGGGTTTTGCCCCCTGCACAGCTGAAGCCGTGCTTGCTTTGCTGGATCATTACGGCGTTGAGCTGGATGGAGCTAAGGTTGCTGTGGTCGGGCGCTCGCTGGTGATCGGGCGTCCTGTTGCTGCCATGCTTACGGCGCGCAATGCGACCGTGACGACGTGCCATACGCATACGCGCGACCTTGCTGCCGAGTGCCGTGCGGCTGATATTGTGGTTGCCGCCGTTGGACGCGCGCGCACGATTGGCGTGGATGCCGTTCGCGAGGACCAGACGATCATTGATGTGGGCATTAACTGGGATGAGGACGCTGGCAAGCTGGTGGGTGACGTCGATTTTGTTGCCGCGGAGCCGGTTGTTGGTGCCATCACCCCCGTGCCGGGCGGCGTGGGCGCCGTGACAACGGCGATTCTCGCCAAACACGTGATCGAAGCGGCCGAGCGTGCATCGAAATAGGCGTTTTGGGCTGTTTGAGGGGTTAGCCATATACCACGTGGTCAAAAAACGCCAAATATGAGTACTGTTGCCAAGATAGTCACATATGTTTTTTGTCCTTTGGGCTCCCTAACGATATTCATTCTCGTTGGGGAGCCCATTTTATTGAACCTATGGGGAATAACGTTGTCTTGCTTTTGGACAATTGGGGATTTCTGGCACTCATTACAAGGAAATTTGCTGCTACTAAATTGGTGACAGTACTCATATTTGGCATTTTTTGACCACAGGGGTTGCCGGGGCTGTGATTTCGCCCTTTTTGCGCCGAAGCGATACACTGTTGCCGTTTGATTTCTTCGCTCAAGGAGGATGCGCATGCCGTGCACAACGATTTTGGTTGGTAAGAACGCGAGCTACGACGGGTCGACGCTGGTCGCCCGCAACGAGGACTCGTCCAACGGGGTGTTTGAGCCCAAGCGCATGCGCGTGGTGCATCCCGACGAGCAGCCGCGTGTCTACACGAGCGTCCTGAGCCACCTGACCGTTGAGTTGCCCGACAATCCCATGCGCTACACGAGCGTCCCCGACGTCGTTCCCGGTCACGGTATTTGGGCCGAGGCCGGATTCAACGAGCTCAATGTTGGCATGTCCGCAACCGAGACGCTCACCACCAACGAGCGCGTCCGCGGCGCCGACCCGCTCGTCGACTACGTACCCGCCAAGGGCAACAAGGGCGAGGACGGCTATGTGCCGGCGCAGCCTGGTGGCCTGGGCGAGGAGGACATGGTGACCCTGGTCCTGCCGTATGCCAAGTCCGCCCGCGACGGTGTTCGTATCCTGGGCGACCTGCTCGAGCGCTACGGCACCTACGAGAACAACGGCATCGCCTTTAGTGATGTGGACGAGATCTGGTGGCTCGAGACTATCGGCGGCCATCATTGGATCGCCAAGCGCGTGCCCGACGACGCCTATGTGACCATGCCCAACCAGCTGGGTATCGACAGCTTTGACCTGGATGACGCCGAGGGTGCCCAGACCGACCACATGTGCTCTGCCGACCTGCGCGCCTGGATGGCCGAGTGGCATCTGGACCTGACGCTGGGCGTCGAGGGCGACGGCCCGGCTGCGGTCTTTAACCCGCGCGAGGCCTTTGGCTCGCACAGCGACAGCGACCATGTCTACAACACGCCGCGCGCCTGGTACATGCAGCGCTGCCTCAACCCCAGCGACGTGTGGGATGGTCCCGAGGCCGACTACACGCCCGAGAGCGACGATATCCCCTGGAGCCGCGTGCCCGAGCGCAAGGTGACCATCGAGGACATCAAGTACGTACTCTCGAGCCACTACCAGGGCACGGAGTACGATTGCTACGGTAGCAAGGGCACGCTCGCTACGCGTGGCGCATATCGTCCCATCGGCATCAACCGCAACAGCCAGCTCGCCGTGTTGCAGCTGCGTCCCTATGCGCAGTCGGCCTATCGCGCCGTGCAGTGGATGGCCTTTGGTTCCAACTCGTTTAACGCGCTGGTTCCGCTGTACGCCAACGTCGAGACCATGCCCGAGTACTATGCCGACACGCAGGCTCGCGTGACGTCCGAAAACTTCTACTGGGCCAACCGCCTGATCGGCGCCCTGGCCGACGTCCGTTTCCATGAGTGCGGTCGCGCGGTCGAGGATTATCAGGAGAAGGTCGGTGGCATGGGCCACAAGCAGATCCATGACGTCGACGCTGCCGTAGCCGTTCTGCCCGAGGCCGAAGTGCCTGCCGAACTTGCACGCGCCAACGAGGAGTTTGCCGAGCGTGTTCGCGTGGAGACCGATGCTCTACTGGGCAAGGTGCTCTACACCACGAGCTGCGCCATGAAGAACTCTTTTGCGATGAACGACAACGTGAGGTAAGGGTTTCCCGTCGATCGAATAGCGCTAAAACGCTTTGTCGCTTTCGCTCAATCTTGGGTACAAGAACGCCAATGCAGTTGTTTGTGATTGGAGACAACCATGGTTATGAAACTCGATCAGCTTGTTAACGGCGCCATTAACGTGGGCTTTGGCGCTGCCGCCGTTGCTGTCGAAGGCGGCAAGAAGGTCCTCGACGACCTTAACACCAAGGGCGAGCAGGTCCGCAAGGACACCGCCACCCCCGATATCGCCCGCAGCGTGTCCGATATGTTCGAGCAGGCCGGCGGTACCATCTCCGATCTGACCGAGCGTCTGGGCATGCAGGGCGAGACCGCGGCCCAACGCGTGCTCGACGAGCTCATTCTGGCTCGCGTCCGCGTTATGACCGCGCCCGAGCGCACGGCCTTCCTGGCTCATGTGCGCGACATCGTCGATTCGGTCGAGGACAACGTGACCTCGGTGCCCGTTGAGTCCGTTGAGCCCGAAGATGCGAAGGATACCGAAGAGGCCGAGTAGCAGCGCAGATGGCAGATTCTACCACCGATTACAACAATCTAGATCCTCTGGGTGACGAGGCGGCGGTTGTCGATGAGGTCGATGCCGTCGTCTCGGGCGCTCGCAAGAAGCCGCGCGCTGTCGATATGGTCCCCGAGGAGCCCGACGCGATGGCGCCGGACGAGGAATACCAGCTCACGCCGGCGGGTCGTCGCGAACGCATCGGGCAGATTGTTCGCCTGGTCAAAAAGTACCGCGTGTGGGATAACCTCACGCCGGTTCGTTTGCGCCGCCTGCTCGAGGAACTCGGCCCCATGTTCGTCAAGATGGGGCAGATTTTGGCCAACCGGTCCGAGATTCTGCCGCAGCGCTTTTGCGACGAGCTGCGTCGTCTGCGCTCCGACGTGGAGCCGGTGCCGTACGAGGTCGTACTCAGCTGTCTGGAAGAAGAATACGGCCTGCGCCTGGGGGAGATGTTCGATGCGATCGACCCCAATCCGCTTGGTAGCGCATCGCTCGCGCAGGTGCACCGCGCTCGTCTGGTGACGGGCGAGGACGTGGCCGTCAAGGTGCAGCGCCCCGGTGCGCAGCAGGTTATGGCACAGGACATCGATATCATCCGCTCGGTGGTGCGTATCGTTTCCAAGTTCGTCAACACCGATCAATTCGTTGACCTGCACGGCGTAGTCGAGGAGTTGTGGACCTCGTTTCGCGAGGAGACCAACTTTTTGGCCGAGGCCAAAAACCTCAATGACTTCTACGAGTTCCATAAGAGCGTTCATGGTGTGACGTGCCCTAAATCCTATCTGGACCTGTGCACCGAGCACGTGGTGGTTATGGATTACGTTGACGGCATTTCGATCGCCGATCCTGAACGCTTAGTGGCCGAGGGCTATGACTTGGAAAAGATCGGTGCTGCGATTGTCGAGGACTACTCGACGCAGGTGCTCGATGACGGCTTTTTCCATGCCGACCCGCATGCGGGAAACATCATTCTCAAGGACGGCATCGTTTACTTTATCGACTTGGGCATGGTCGGACGCATGTCGAGCCACGATCGCGGTATCGTCAAGGATATGATTTTCGCCGTGGCCGAGGGCGACGTGCCCAAGCTCAAGGATTCGCTCATGCGCTTCGCCGTGACGCGTGGCGACTCGGCCGAGCTCGACCATTCGGCCTTTTTGTCCGACTTGGACTTTATCGTGGCTGACTTTGCGGGCCTTGACCTTAAAGACTTGGATATCGGCGAGTTTTTGACCTCGCTGCTAAACCTCGCGCGTAAGAATGACGTTGAGCTGCCGAGCGTGGTGATGATGTTCGCGCGCGGCATGGTGACGCTCGAGGGTTTGCTGACCGAGTACATGCCCAACGTCAACATGATCCAGATCATCCAAACGCACATTAAAAACGAGAAAAGCACCTATGCGCGTGTGCGCGATATGGGGCGCGATCTTGCCGCGAGCAGCTATCGCGCGGCGAAGGGCTCACTCGAGGCGGCTGAGTACCTGGGGCTGGCTTCGCGCATGCTTACGCGCGGCCAGCTTAAGGTGAACACGCAGATCATGAGCAGCGATAAGGCACTGCGACAGCTGGGCGGAATTATCGACCGCATGTCGATGGCTATCGTTATCGCCGGCCTGTTTATCGGTTCGTCGGTGGTGTACTACGCACGCATCGAGCCGGTTGTGTTTGGTATCCCGGTCATTGGCTTTATGGGCTACGTGAGCGCGCTGGTGCTGGCGCTTATGCTGGGCCGCAATATCTGGCTCAACAGCCACGGCGGCAAACACTAGAGGCTGCGACCGTCACCGCATTTTCCTATCGCAAACAATAGCTTTTACCTTGGGCTTCGCCTGTGTGCGGGGCCCTTTTGCGTGATACCATTTTGACGGTAATAATCGATGGCTTAGATGGTGGTGCGGAGACGCACGAACGCGCGGTTTTCCTGCGCGTTTGGGAGAATCGGGGTGCAAGTCCCCGGCTGTACCAGTAACCGTAATTCCTCTTGGCTCGGGATGTTCGCGTCGCAGATCGGACGACGCGCCTGAGCCGTTAAGGTTAAGTCGGATCGCCTCCCATCTTGCATGCGGCTGCGGCGTATGCCGCCGGTGTGCATAGGGCTCTGGAGGGAAGGGGGACCCCGATGGGGGAACTCGAGCGTAACATGCGCGATGACGTGGGGCAGCCGCTGGGCAATGCTCCAAGTACAGACAATGGGGGACAAATGGGTATGGTTGAGGACGAGCGTGAGCGCGTCTCGCATCGCCGTGGCGCGATTGCACGCGGCATAGCAAAGCGCGGCCTGGTGGCATTCCTGGCCTTCGCGATGGCCTTTGGCACCACGCCGGCTCAGCTGTGGGCCGAGGGCGCCGAGAGCATTGCCGAGGCTGTGGCTCAGGCTGCGACGCCGGGCGAGGACACAGCGCTTGCGGGCGGTGCCGCTGAGCAGAGCGGCGCCGAGGTTTCGGATTCCGGGAGCGCGCCCGCAGCCAGTGCCGCCGCAAACGAGGCAGCAACTGGCGACGAAGGCTCGGCGACGGGGGAGAGCTCTGCCACGAGCGAGCAGTCTTCGACGGCAGCCGCTGGCCAAGCAGGATCTGCCGCCGCGGCTGCCGTTCAGACGGAGAACCCGACAGAAACCGGCGATGTCGCCAAGAAACAAGTCGAGGTCTCGTTCTCGATTATCGGCACCGATGCCGACGGCAAGGCTCAGACTTGGGTGGCGCCTACGCAGCTCAAGCTCGAAGAGGGCGCGACGGCTGCGGACGCCTTCGTTAAGCTGCAGCAGAAGACGGGCTTCAAGGCGGATTACGATCCGAACACGGCATACGGTTTCTACCTCAAAAGCATCACGTCCCCGAGCGATGGCCGTACGCTTGCCTACGATCCGACGACTCATGCCTACTGGCAGCTGTTCGTCGACGGCGCGTCTTCCTCGGTTGGCGCGAGCGGCGTCAAGCTCACCCAGGGGCAGAAGATTGAGTTTGCCTTTACGGGTGGTAGCGCGTCCCCTGTCGTTAAGGACCAGCTTGCCGCAAATGTGACCGTCATTGGTCGCGATGCCCAGGGCAAGACTCAGACCTGGGTCGACAACGCGCAGTATGTGGTGACGTCCGGTTCGAGCGCGCTCGATCTTACGAAGGTCGCGCTCGAGGCGAACGACATTGACGCCGTTGCTGCGGGCTCCTTCATTCTGAGCCTTAAGTACAACGGCGTTGAGCTGGGTACGCCGTTCGATTATTCGACCTATTGGCAGCTGTTCATCAACGGCAAGTCGAGTGACTATACGGCGGACAATGTCACCATCCATGCCGGCGATACCGTCACGTGGTTCTACGGTGGCTGGGGCGACCAGTTGCCCTCTGATTCCGTTCATGCTTCCGTTCAGGTCCTCGGTAAGGACAAGGACGGCAAGCAGCAGGTTTGGGCTTCGACGGGCCAGACGAGTCTCAAGGCGGGCTCTACTGCCAAGGATCTCCTTGAGCAGACCGGCCTTAAGCTCGATGCTGGCGAATCGTCTTGGGGCTGGTTCCTCAACGGCATTTATTCGCCGTTCGATGATGAGTCCTATTGTGGCTATGATGCTGCGACCAATAGCTATTGGCGCTTCTACGTAAAGGGCAAGTCCGACGTAAAGTACAAGTTCGCCGACGTTGGCGCCGGTGCCTACGAGCTCCATGAGGGCGATGCCGTCACCTTTATGTATGGTGCTGACGCCGATGCTCTTCCTGGTCAGGTTCTTGGGTCTGTCGATGTTATCGGTCCCGATGTCAACGGCAACAATACTCGCTGGGGCTCGGCAAGCAATGTTTCTTTGCCCGAAGGCTCTACTGCCCAGAACCTTATTGAGACGGTCCTGAAGGCCAAGGGCGTTACGTACAACGGCTCCCAGAGTGGTGAGTACTGGTTCCTCAATTCCATCAACTCGCCGTTTGATCACAAGCCGTATGCCTGGGATGCTGCGACCAATAAATATTGGCACCTGTATATCAATGGAGAGCCCTCCTTACTCTGCGCCAATCAGATTACGCTCAAGAGCGGCGATAAGGTTACGCTTGCCTATACCACCGACGATTCGGCCATGCCCGATCCCGACAAGATTGTCGTGGACCCGAGTGCGACGACTCCTGATTGGGATGCCGAGTGGGCTGGCTACGGCAACAGTGGCAACGGTTCGACCGTAACGGATGCCAAGACGCCTGCGCAGGCCGCCGGTCTTAAGTGGGCCTTCGATTGGAAGGCCGAGTCTGGCCAGCAGTATGCCAACTGCAGCGAGCCTGTCATTGCTAACGGTTTTGTGTACATCGCGACCGAGAACGAGCTCATTAAGATCGATTCGTCCACGGGCAAAAAGGTTGCCTCTGCGCCGCTTGCCTCCAAGGTGAGCTATACCTCTCGTCCGATCTATATCAATGGCCTTATCATCGTTCCGCTCAACGGCGGTGCGGTCCAGGCGATTACTGCAGACAAGCTGATCTGCAAGTGGCTGACGCCTGGTTTGACGGACTTGACGCAGAGCTCCTGCACCGTCGTTTCGGACGGCGAGTACGTCTATGTAGGCACGGTCGATATTTCGTATGACGAGAATTACAACGCGACCTACGGCAACGGCTCCTTTGCACGCATTAAGATTGCCACGGGCGAAGTTTCTTGGCAGAACATCGACCCTGCCGAGGGCTATTACTGGACTGGTGCGGCTTTGACGGATAAGTATGCCATCGTTCCTACGAGCGCGGGTACGCTTAAGTGCATTGATAAGACGACGGGCGATGTCGTTTCGACCATGAAGCTCGGCGCTGTCGCAAATGCCGATTGCATTGCCGATCCGTCCAATGGTTCGACCTTCTATCAGATGACGCACGACGGAAAGCTCCATGTGATTTCGCTTTCGGCGAAGGGCGTGCTGAGTGAACAGAAGACGGTTGATCTGGGCCTTACGAATAATCTGAGCGCCCCTGCGGTGTCTGGTGACAATCTGATTGTCGGCGGACAGACGGCTACTGGCTCTGCTCTGGTTCTCTATAACCTGAAGACGGGTAAGACCACGATGGTCGCTGCTGCCGACGGCAAGGCGCTGCCGGCTGCCCTCAACGGTATTGCTGCTACTCCGCTGGTGAGTGTTCAGGGCGGCAAGACCTATGTGTACTTCACCGTTAACAGCGCGGATAGCAAGGATTACGTCAACTACTCTGCTGGTGGTGGCGTGTATCGCTATACGCTCGGCGATGCAGAGGCGACGCAGATTTATGATGCGGCTGGCCATTACCAGTACTGTGACTCTCCGGTCATTGCCGATGCTTCTGGCAATCTCTACTACATTAATGATTCGGGCACGCTGTTTAAACTTGGAGCTGTCGAGTCTTGGACGGTTGCCTTTAACTCCAACGGCGGGTCTGCTTGCGACACTAAGTTTGTTGCTACGGCCGATGGCAAGCTGGTCAAGCCGGCCGATCCGACGCGCGATGGCTACACTTTCGGCGGTTGGTATACCGATGAGGCTTGCACGCAGGCGTATGACTTTAGCACGCCGGTGACGGCCGATCTGACGCTGTATGCCAAGTGGACCAAGAATGCCGTTAACCCTGGCGGTAATGGCGGCGCTGGTTCGAATGGCGGCGGCGGTTCTGGTACCGGTACTGGTTCCGGCACTGGCGCTGGCGCGGGTTCTGGCTCCGGCTCGAAGGGCGGCGCTATTGCCCCGGGCAAGAAGCCGGTGACCAAGACGACGGTGTCGACCAAGACCGAGACCAAGGGCAACAAGTCCGACAAGAAGGACTCCGATAAGTCCGATAAGAAGGACGAGAAGAAGTCTGACAAGAAGTCTGACAAGAAGGACAGCAAGTCCGACAAGAAGTCCGATTCCAAGTCCGATACGGGCGCTGCTTCCACGACCACTGCTAAGAAGCCCTCTGGTGCTTCCGAGCAGGAGACTGGCACCAATCCGCTCGCCATTGTTGGCGTTGCCGCCGGCGTCATCGGACTCGCCATCGTCGGCGTGTTCGTGTTCACCAAACGTCGGTAGGTGAGGGCTGTGTCCAATAAATCCAAGGACGCTGACCCCAAGCAACCAGATTCCTCGTTCATTCAGTTCGACGATGCAAAGCAACAGGGCGCCGTTTCGGCGGCGTCCGCCCCTCGGCGGAAGGCGCTTGCTGGCGTCCTGACCGCCGCGTGCACCATTCTGATCGTCGTCTCGCTGGGCTTCGTCCATCCTTCCGAGAGCGGCGCCTGGTCCATCGACTGGATCGTTCAGACCGTGACGGGGGAGAGCGTCGTCGCCAAGGACACCAAGGCGTCTGGCTCGTCTGCCGCTTCGGGCGAGGCCAGTTCCAAGGATTCCAAGTCATCGAATGACGCAAAAGATGAGTCCAAGTCCAAGGACGATTCCGAGTCTTCGCACAAGGAATCGGATAAAAGCTCGGATAGCAAGAAGTCTGAGGACCAGGACGGCAAGAAGTCTGGCGATAAATCTGCTGCCCAAAATACGGGAGCCGGTGATACTTCCAATGTGTCTGGCGGTGCTTCTTCGGGCGGTGGCCAGTCGTCTAATGGAGCCTCATCCTCTAATGGTGGAAACGCCTCCTCGGGCGGCCAGAGCGGCTCACAGGAGTCTAACTACGTTACGGTGACGGTTTCGGTCACATCGAGCGCTGTGGGCAATCCTGTGTCCTCTGGTGGCACCTTTACCTTTAACGAAGGCGCTACCGTCTACGATGCCCTGTGTGCGCTGGGCCTTTCTGTCAACGCACATGGCTCGTCGTACGGTACGTATGTCTCCGCGATTGGTGGTTTGGCCGAGAAACAGTACGGCGGCACGAGCGGCTGGATGTACTCCGTCAACGGCACAACGCCCATGACGGCCTGCAGTAACTACGTTCTCTCCAATGGCGACAACGTTGTTTGGTATTACGTAACGGGCTAGAGGCCTCGACATAGCGCGCCAGACGGGCGGTTCGGACCAACATCCGGACCGCCCGTTTTTCATGCGAATGGGACTGGATCGCCGGGTCTCTCTGCAAACAAAAAAACCGGTTGGAACGGGAATTCCAACCGGTTATACATTCAAGCAAATAGTGAATCGACTACGACCGTGCGCCCTCGAGGAAGAAGCGACGGCTGAAGTAGTTGTACCAGGTGACAAGGAACGTGGCGATGGCCTTCATGGCTTGGTAGCCGATGCTCAAAAACGTGACGCCCACAAACATATACAGGTCGTTGAGGCCCAGGCCGATCACCGACAGGATGGTGAAGATCGTGAACTCGCGCTTGCGGCTCATGCCTTCGCGGTGGTCGAACACGTACTTCATGCTGAGCCAGTAGTTGACCACGACGGACGTGATAAACGAAACCGTGGTGCTCATCAAAAAGTCGAGGTGGAACAGCTCGACGAGCGCAATGAGCATGCCCCAGTCGATGCCAAAGGAGATAAGACCCACGACAGCAAACTTGAGGAACTGCTTGGTATGAGGTTGTGCCAGCGCCTTGCGCACGTAATCACATCCAATGCGTTGATGAATCGAGCAGAGGATACTTTAGAGCTTTTACAAGGGAAACGTAAGGTCTTTGCCAAGAACTATATGAACTCGCCAAATTTTCAAGAGCTAATCCGCAAACGTTGAAAATTTGCCCGTAAACGAGCGGCACCCACGGACGATACTGCGCTGAGTGCACGTCGTCCGTGGGCGCCGTAATGCTGCAGGGGTTTCGAGCTACTTGGTCTCGTCGCCCTCCAGGAAGATTTTTCGGGTCACAAAGTTGTAGACCATGACAAGCGCGGTGGCGCAGATCTTGGCGATATTGGCCTCGAGTCCCAGGCCGGCGTTGAGCGCCAGCACGATGCCGTCGTTGAGCACCAAACCGATCACGGACAGCACGACAAAGATGATGAACTCGCGGCGGCGGCTCATGCCTTCCTTGTGCGCAAACACGTACTTCATGCTTGCGAGGTAGTTAAAGATGAGTGAGATGATAAAGCCGCTGGTGTTGGCGATTAGGATGTTGAGGCCCAGACCGTAGTGGAGCAGATTCATAATGCCAAAGTCGATAACCGTGGCAATGACACCGACGACGCCAAATTTCATGATCTGCGCAAGGAGCTTTTGCATGGTACCTGCCTTAGGGTGGCGCGGGGACGCCGTGGGGATGACAAACTCAGCAAGTTTAGCCAATCCCCGCGGGTGGGGCTAGACGCGCTCTTCGATAGCACCGTTTCTATATGCATCGAGCAGCTGGCGCAGATCCTGGATCTGGCTGCGAATCTTGGCGCCAGTATCGGTGTCGCTCACCATGCGGCGACGGTCTGCTTGGTCAAAACGGTTGGTCTCGCTTTCGATGTCCACGTTGCGCGTGAGTGCCTCGGCAACCGTCTTAAAGGCCCGGTGCGACTTGAGGCGGCAGCCGCGCGAGCTCGAGATGAGCGTATAGCCGGCGATGCCCGTCTTGGGATGGTAAGCGCGGCAGAAGCCGCCATCGATGACCAGCAGCTTGCCCTCGGCGCGGATGGGCTGCTCGCCCTTGGTGGTTTTAACGGGCGTGTGGCCGTTGATGATGTGGCCGGTCGGCGAGCATGCCATGGGCGCGACGCCAAACTCGCGCATGATATCATCGCAGACCGAGGGCGACTTGGTAAGCGTAAAGTACGGGTCCATCGGCTCGACCCAGGTGCTCTTATCGGCGATATAGGCGCGCTCAAAGGTACGCACCAGGCGTCCGCTGGCGGGTGAATTGAAGCCAATCCACAGGTACCACATCCAGTCGAGGGCATCGCGGTCGCCCACGCGCCACGCGCGGCGGGCGATGTGGTCGCAAAAATCGAGATAATCGCGGCCAGCGTGCCAGGTGCCCAGGCAGTTCATGCTGCTAAAGGTGCCGTCTTCGTTGAGCGGAACGCAGCCGTGGAAGAGCAGGTTGCCGTTGGCGACCTTGTACATCGAGCCGTGGGTGTAGAGGAAATCGATATGGCGATGCAGGTGATCGGCGGTTACAAACTCGGACACGAGCTTGTCGATGATGTGCTGCTCCTGAGACGTGAGCGTGTAGGGGTCCGCCGGGTCGACGGTGGGGAAGTCGTTGGTCGTGAGCGGCCACACGCTGCCGTCGGCGAGCGTGACCGTGCCGGTGTCGTGGTCGATCTTGTCGAGTAACAGGCGGTCGGTCATATCGAACTCGGGGTGGCGCTGGATAATCTGGCCCTCGAGCTTAAAGAGCAGCACGTTGATGGCCTTGATCAGCGGGGTGATGGACTCACCGGCGGTGTAGGTGGCATCGGCAAAGGCGACAAGCTCACGCAGCGAGATGCCGTAGTCGTTCTCCAGGATCTCGTAGTTGTCGTAGCGTAGGTTGTTGCGCAACACCGTGGCGATGCAGGCGGGCTCACCGGCCGCAGCGCCCATCCACAGCAGGTCGTGGTTGCCCCACTGGATGTCGAGTGAATGGTAGGTGAGCAGACGGTCCATAATTTTGGCCGCGCCGCCGCCGCGGTCGAAGATGTCGCCCACCAGGTGCAAGTGGTCGACGGCCAGGCGCTTGATGAGCGAGGCGAGCGACTCGATAAAGTCGTCGGCGCTGGCGGTCTCTAGGATGGACTCCACGATGCGCTCGTGATAGCGCACGCGATAGTTGTTCTCGTCCGGGTGCGTGTGCAACAACTCGTCGATGATATAGGCGTAGTCGCGCGGGATGGCCTTACGCACCTTGGAGCGCGTGTAGCGGCTTGAAAGTGAGCGAGCGACCATGATGAGCTGGTCAAGCATCGTCTTGTACCAGGTTGGCGAGTCCTCGCGCCGGCTGCGGACCAGGTCGATCTTCTCGCGCGGGTAGTAGATGAGCGTACACAGCTCGCCCTTTTCGTCAAAGGAGAGCGTGTCGCCAAAGATCTCGTCGACATGTTCGCGCACGACGCCCGAGCAGTTGTTGAGGATGTGCATAAAGGCTTCGTACTCACCATGCACGTCGCTCATAAAATGCTCGGTGCCCTTGGGTAGGTTGAGGATGGCCGAGAGGTTGATTATTTCGGTAAATGCGGATTGTTCGGTGGGGAACTGTCTCGACAGCAGGCGCAGATACTTGAAGTCTTGCGGGTTGCGATCGAATGCGACCATGAAACACCTTCCGATGGGGCTGGTAAAACTGATAAACAGCGTCAAACGTTTACCAGTATGCGCCGCTTTTGTTTCGATTTTGCGCCAGCGGCTGAATTGTCGGCTGAACGGTTTGGTAAATCGATTTAGTGAAGGTAGATGTGTTGGTCGGGTGGAGACGACAGAGGGTGTTTTCTCAGATATTTATGCGTCGGGTCGGTGGAGACGATGGTGGTAAAGATGTTCACTATTTTTGGTTCGATTTGGTAAATAGTGGACATATGTACCGCATGTAGGCTCACTGTGCGATAATTTGCGCAGCAATGAGTAAGGAGCCTCATATGAGTGATTTTGTCCTGACCTGTGAATCCGCCGCCGATCGAACCCGTGAGTTCTTTGCGTCGCGCAATATCCCTGTCGTGTGTTTTCATTACGAGATCGACGATGTTGTCTATACGGACGATCTGTATCAGTCGATTACGCCGGACGAGTTTTTTGCCCAGATTGCCGCGGGCGCCATGCCCAAGACGTCTCAGGTGAGCGTGGGTGAGTACGAGGAGTTTTGGGAGCCGTTTGTTGCCGAGGGTAAAGACGTGCTGCACCTGACGTTGTCGTCGGGTATTTCGGGCACGTATGGATCGGCCTGCGTCGCGGCGCAGATGCTTGCGGATCGCTATCCCGAGGGCGGCAAGGTGCGCGTCATCGATTCGCTGGCGGCGTCTTCGGGCTTTGGCCTGTTGTTGGAATATGCCGCCGATGTGCGCGATAGTGGGGCTTCACTCGACGAGACGGCTGCCTGGATCGAGGAGCACAAGCTCAACCTGCACCACTGGTTCTTCTCGACCGATCTGTCGAGCTACCTGCGCGGCGGTCGCATTTCGGCCGCGAGCGCGATCATCGGCACGGCGCTTAAGATTTGCCCGCTTATGACGGTCGATTGCGAAGGTAAGCTGTCGCCACGTGAGAAGATTCGCACTAAGAAGCGCGCGATTTCCGAGATGGCTAAGACCATGATGGCACACGTACAGGACGGCCCGAACTATTCGGGCAAGTGCATCATGTCGCAGTCGGCGTGCCGCGAGGATGCCGAGGCGGTCGCGGCGCTGATTGAGGAACAGGTTCCGCAGCTTAAAGGCAGGATTGAGATCAATGACATCGGTACTCTGATTGGCTCGCATACCGGACCTGGTACGGTGGCGCTCTTCTTTATGGGCGACAAGCGCGTGGATTAATTTGCCCCATCACGTCGCTGCATGATTGCTCAAACGAAAACGGCCCGCCTCACGTTTGTGGGGCGGGCCAAGATGTTTTGCTAGCGTTTCTTTCCGCGGAAGAAAAAGCCGTGCAGTGACGGCTTGAGGCCGCGGTTGGCGCGATGCTCCTCGACGCGCTCGTGGATCGAAGCGACGCGCTCGATGACTTCGTCGGGAATCGGCACATCGGGATTCATGTTCTCGACTTGGCTGACCTCGGCGGCGGCGACCTGGTCGATAATGGGCACGTCGTCGCGCGAGATGACAGGTGTGGCGTCTTCCTTCATCTTGCGATAACGCTGCATCATGTCGGTCTGTAGCTGCTGGGCCGAAGGCGGTGTCCAGATGATGGCGTTGGCGCCGGCGGCGATGGTCTCGCGAATGCTCTCGGGCGTCTTGCCGCCCGGCGCGATAAGCGGCAGGTTGGGATAGTGCTCGCGCAGCTCGCGTAGGACCTGGGGCGTGTTCTTGCCGGCGGCGATGTTGAGAATCTTGGCTCCAGCGCGCACCTTGGCGTGGGCATCGTCGTCGCAGCGAACGACCGTGGCGATGACGGGGATGTCGGCGATGTTGGTGATGTGCTCGACCATCTCGGCAGTAGCGGGGGAGTTGACCACGCAGCCCGCCGCGCCCTGCATCTCGGAGACGGCTGCCATCTGCACGGAGCGCTTACCGGTCGTAGTTCCGCCACCCACGCCTACAAAGACCGGGCACTCGGCGACGGTCAGCAGCGCTTGCGTAATGGCGGGCTGCGGCGTGAAAGGGTAGACCGCAAAGACGGCGTCGGCGTTGGAGTTGCGGATAACCGCGACATCGGTGGTGTAAATGAGCGACTTGATGCGTCGGCCAAAGAGCGTGAAGCCGCTGGCCTCCTCGATCTCGTCGGGCATGCGAAGGGCAGCCTTGCGCAGGCGTCCGTCGATGGGCAGGGGCTCCATAGGGAGCAGGCCGTTGGGCGTGACGGCTATTTGGGGCTCGGTGAACTCGTCTGCAAGCTCGACCTCGGAAAAATCGACCGAGGCGACGATGTCCTCGTGAACCTCGGCGGGCACATCGATGGGAGCTTGGTCGTTTGCCGCGGCAGGCGTGTCGAAGGAGCTGGTGCCGACGAAGGCGTCGACGCGCTCATTTAGATCGTTGAGGGTATCCATGGAGGCTCGATTCTATGTGATGACGGCCGGCGCTATGCAGCCGGAATAGCGAATGCTAAATCGTTTGACGAGTTGATTTTTCCCCGCCGTGCCATCCGTTAGACCGAAGGGCCGGCGAACGTGAAGGAGCTGTGGTGGCGGGTATCGAGGTGCTATCTTGAAAGTCCCGTTTAAAAGAGAGGTGACGCGGTATGGAATTGACAGCAATGTTTGGCTCGATTGGCCTGTGTGTGGCCGCAATCGTTGCCGCCGCGGTCATCTACTTTGTGGTCACGGCCATTAAGGGCAAAAGGGCCGAACGCAAAGAGCGCGCGATGCTTAAACAGCATCGCGACCAGCAGGGCAAACGCGCACAGAGATAGCTTGTTGAGTTTTGGATCCGTGCGCTAGCTGCGTTTTCGAATCAGGGCAATGTAGAAGCCCTCAAAGTCGCGGCTAGGCGGAATGGTCAGCGTGCCGGGCAGGCCGTTGGCGATGGCCGATATCTGACCCGCGGCAATGGCCTCGGTCAGGGCGTTGGACTCGATGCGCGGCTCCTCACCAGCTTCCTGGGCGCGGCGTGCTTCACTTTCGCTTGGCGTGCCGTCGAGGGGGATAAGCTCGCAGTCCATGTGCTTGTCGAGGGCTTCTTGCAGAGCGTCCTCGTTTTCCTGGGGCAAGATCGAACAAGTCGAATAGACGAGCGTGCCGCCCGGTTTGAGGGCTCCCATGGCGCGGTCCAGAAGTGCTCGCTGCGAGCGCGCGCACTTGCTCAGCAGCTGCTCGGTCAGGCCGCGCAGGCTTTTCTCGTTGCCGCTGATGACGGTGCCCGTGCCGGTGCATGGGGCGTCGAGCAGGATGCGGTCGAAGCGGAAGAACTCGTCGAGCTCGCGTGCATCGATGCGCATGACGGGCACGTTTTTGGCACCTTGGCGGTGGAGGTTGGACTCAAGCTTTTCGGCGCGGGGAATGCTCATCTCGCAGGCCGTGAGGTGTGCCTGGCCCTGGGTGAGGGCGGCGATCTGCGTCGTCTTGCCGCCAGGGGCTGCGCACATGTCCAGGATGTCCTCGCCGGCCTGAGCGCCCAGGACCAACGGCGGCATCATGGACGACAGACTCTGCAGATAGATCTTGCCGTCGCGGTAGATGTCGAGATCCCACAAATCGGAAACCTGGGCCCCGGGCAGGATAAAGGCGTCTGGGTACCAGGCGACGGGGTAGTGGGCGATGCCGGCGGCATCGAGCGCCGCAGCGATGTCCTCGGCGGTTGCCTTGAGCGTGTTGGCGCGCAGCGTGACCGGGCGTGTGACCGCGGCGCCAAAGCCCTCGATCATGAGCTCGGCATCGGCGGGGGCATAGGCGCCGGCGACCGTGTCGACCATAAAGCGCGGCAGGTCGGCGGCGCAGGGAAGGGCGGCAAGCTGGTCGGAAAGTTCGGTAGCAGCAAACTGCCTGAGCTTGAGCTCGGCCTTGACCTGCTTTTTCTGCTTACGACGACGCGGCTTGGACATCCGTCTTTCCTTCCCATTCCATTACATGTCGAGTGTTTTAGTACTGGCTCTCGTGCTTGCTGAAGAAGTCGAAGCGCGGGGGCAGCGGCTTCACGCGGTGCTCGCCAGGCTTCTCGCCCAGGCTTTCCACAAACTCGTCCGTGGAGGCAAAGATGTTATCCCAGCTAAAGAAGGCGACCGGATTGACGTCGAAGTACTCGCAGATGAGCTCGCAGCCGGCCGGAACGATGCCGTGCATCAGGACGGTCGCCACGCGCAGCTCGGTAAAGGCGTCGACCAGGGCCTGCTTCATGGCGGCGTTGGCTGGCTCGCCCTCGAGCTTGTTGGCGGCCTTGGAGGCATCGCTCCAGCGCTTGTTGGCGGCACGCAGGTAGTCGTCGCACACGGCGAGCGCACGGTGCGTCTCGAACTTGTACATGGCCTGCTCAAAGGCGAGAACTGCCTGCTCGGCAGCCTCGACCACGGCGGCGGAGGCGGCACCAGCGGGGATGCAGCCGTTGCGATAGGGGCTCTCGTCGCCCTCTTTGACGGCGACGCCGTAGAAGCAGCTGCGGGCCAGGCGGTTGAACACGCCGGTCAGCAGCGCGCTCTCCTTAAGGGCCGGGTCGATAACGCGCTTGTCGTCGCAGGCGCGTACCTCGTTGCCGTCCTTGTCCTTGCCGGTCACACGCGTGTCGTATGCCTTAGGGCTAAAGCTTACCGGCTTCTCGGACAGGCCGAGCGACAGCCAGTGCGCGCGCATCTGCTCGCAGGTGTAGTGGTTGAGCAGGTCGTCTGCCGGCGGGGGAGGCGTCTGCGAGGACGAGCTGGCCTTTTTGCCCATGTAGAGCAGGTGGTAGCAGGCGCTGACGGTGCTCTGCGTGAGGTCCCAGCCCAGGGCCTCCCACATGGCGGTCTGCGCGATGCAGTAGAAATAGATGTTGTCCTGACCGATGAACTGGTAGATCTGAGCGTCGTCAGAGCACCACCAGTCGCGCCAGTCGAGCGAGCTGTGCTGGTAGGTGGGCGCGGGCACCTGTGTGGAGTCGGCGGCGGGCTCGCCCATGAGGGCGGCATCTTGGGCGGCGACACCCTCTGTCACGCCGGCGGCCTTGGCATCGCGTGCGAGTACGGTGCGGGTGTAGCTGATGGGCGCCCACAGGCTTTCGGGCCAGCACCAGCAGGTGACGTCGGAAACGCCGTCGACCTCGGGCACCGGAACGCCCCAGTCGATGTTGCCGGTGATGCGGAAGGGCACGAGCGCCTTGCCACTGCGGAAGCGCACACCGCCGTTGGCGAGCACCGCGTGGGCGTCGTCGCGCTCCTTCCAGCTGGGGAAGGTGACGGTAAAGCTGCTCTTGTTGCCCTCGGGCTCCAGCACGGTGTGCTCGGGCAGCTGGTCCTCGACGGCGTCGAAGGCCTCGCGGAACTTGTTCTGGATGTAGAGCTGTGCCGGCAGCAGCCACTCCTCCATGGTCTTGGAGACCACGGAGCGTACCTGCGGGTTCTGGGCGAGCTTGGCGGTGTAGGCCTTCATAAAGTCGAGGTAGGCCGGTAGGTCGAAGTAGAGATTGTCGACCGGGCGCAGCTCGGGCACCTCGCCGGTGAGCTGGCTCTTGGGCGCGATGAGCTCCTCGGGCTCAAACTGGTGACCCAGGTCGCACTCGTCGGCATAAGCCTTCTCGGACTTGCAACCTTGGATGGGGCAGCGGCCGATGACCTGGCGACCGTTGAGGAATGTGCCGGCCTTGGCGTCGTAGAACTGCAGCGTGGAGCGCTTGGAGATGGTGCCCTGCTCGTGCAGGCGCTCGATAATCTCGGCGGTCACCTCGTTGTGGATCTGGGCCGCCGGCTCAAGGCCCGAGCCGCCGTAGATGTCGCAGCTGATGTTGTAGTTGTTGAGGGTCGCGGCCTGGCGGGAGTGATTGGACTCGACATACTCGCTAATGGACTTGTCGTAGCCTTCGTTTTCCTTGAGCTTGCGGCAGCTCTCCATGATGGGCGAGCCATAGCAGTCGGTGCCCGAGGTGAAGATGACGTTCTCGCGGCCCAGACGGTCGCGCAGGAAGCGGGCGAAGAAGTCGGCCGGGACAAAGACGCCGCCGACGTGGCCAAAGTGAAGGCCCTTGTTGCCATAGGGCTCGCCGGCGGTAACGATGGCGCGGCGAGGCCAGCTGGGACGGTCGTTCATGGAGTATTTGGATGCCATGGGACTCCTTCGCATATGGTGGGAGCGCGGCCGGGTGCGGGGCTCGGCGGCGCGGTGGTCAATTCGTGCATATCGTTCGACATTATCGCACATGCGGACGGGTACGTGGCAGGGGCGCTATCCTAAGATGCCATGAATGAGATTTCCAACATACATGCGTTTGAGGACGAGGATTTTCTGCACGCCTGCTTTGTGTGGGGGATGGCCGTCGTCGGCGTGTTTGCCGTGTGCCTGGTGCCGGTGTTTATGCTGTTGGGCGGGCCTGCAGACTTGGATGCGGCTGACGCGGGCGGCTGGATGGCTGTCGTGGGCTGGATAGTCGGCTTGGCTGCGATCTCAATGGCGTCGTTCGCCGTGCACGAGCTGGTGCACGGTGTGTTTTTTAAGCTGCTGGCGCCTGCGGGCGCGAAGGTGACCTTTGGGGCGAATCGCGAGACGGCGATGATCTATGCCTGCGCCGAAGGCGTTGTGTATTCGCGCCGGCGGTACATGGCGGTTTGCCTGGCGCCGACGGTTGTTGTGACGACAACGCTTGCCCTGGGGTTTGCGTTTTCGGGTTATCCGCTGCTGTGCTATCTGGCTGCCGGCTTGCATTTGTCGGGCTGTGTAGGCGACTGGTATTACGTGCGGACCATTTTGCGCGACCGCCGCATTGTCGCCTGCGAGGATACGTCCTTTGGCGTGCGCTTTTTTGGGTGAGGAGATGTCGATGAAGTCGTTGTTGCTGCATGCGTGCTGTGCACCATGCTCGGTTGAGCCGGTTCGCCTGCTGCGCGAGGAGGGGTTTGAGCCCACGATTTGCTGGACCAACCCCAATATTCAACCGCGCGATGAATGGCAGCGCCGCTTGGACGAGCTGCGCCGGTGGTGTGCCGATGGCGACATCGAGCTCATCGAGGCGGGGGAGGACCGCGAGCGCTGGGAGGCCGGCGTGGCCCCACTGGGCGCCGATCGGCCTCGTCGCTGTCGCGCGTGCTATGCCCTGCGCTTGGCCGAGGCGTGCCGCGTGGCCCAGGAGCGCGGGTTTGAGTTTGTGGGCACGACGCTCGCCGTCTCGCCGTACCAGCTGTTCGATACCTGCAATGACGTGCTTGAGCGCTTGGCGGCGGCACATGGGCTCACCCCGGTGATTCGCGATTTTCGCCCGTATTACCCCGAGGCGACACGCCGTTCGCGCGAGCTTGGCATGTATCGGCAGAACTACTGTGGTTGCCGCTTCTCGGCTGTCGAGGCGGCCATGGACCGCGCCCGCATCCGCGACGAGCGCAAAGCCGCCAAAAAGTAGTTCATTTGGGCTGGGGCTTTGAGCTGTCTGTGCGGTACGGTCGTTTTTGGGAAAGTCGATTTAATTAAGCGTGTGATCGTGGCTCGCTTGATACCAAACGACGACTCCTATGATTCTAATCCTCCGTTTGTTAAACATCAGATCCGGACTTGCTGTTGCATATGAATGGGACGACAGCACAATCATGTCGTTTCCTTCTGCAAATCGCCTAATTACCGGTGTTTTACCGTCTGCGAGCGCCAATACAGCACAGCCGTTCCAAGGCTTTGCGGTGGTATCGACAAGTAGTAAGCTGCCGGGAGGGTAAATGCGGGACATTTCGTCACCTTTGATTTTAACGAAAACGCTATGTGGGTGACGCTTGGCTACGTCTACAGGCGCGCAAGCATTTTGTTGGCTGTGCGTGATGCGGCGCTTTTGCGATTCGATATCGATGACGGGAAATGCGCCCTCCATTTCGTGGATAGCAGGGTCTTCGTCGGTGACGATTCTTTTATTTGCGAGCTTTACGGCCAAACCGTTTTCCTCGCCAACAAGTTCATCGCGGGTGCAACCGAAGAGCGCTTGTAACTTTTCAATATGGCGCTCACGGGGGGGCATACCGACTTTTTTCCCAACGACAAACGGTCTCTTTAGATACCCCCAACATCTCTGCAAGTTGCGCCTGACCAAGATGCTCCATGGTGCGGAGTTTACGAATATTTGCCCCGAAGCCCATGGCTATAGATCCTCTCGCCACAGAGGGAGGCATAGACAGTTTGTGCCACCATAGCCTTTGGTGAGCTCGTCAATGGATAACGGGAATAATTCCATTCCTGCTTTCTCAAGCGCTTCGTTGGTCCAAACGTTTTCTTCATATACGCATAGTTTTCCTGGCGAGAGCGCAAGGATAGACGTTGCGTTGTTCCGGCGCTCTCTTTCGTAGGCGGTTTGATTCCCGCCTCCGCAGTCAATTACTCTTATTGGTTCGCAACAGGCTGCAGAGAGTATTTCCGGAATCGTGCGATCGATAGGAGTGATCGTAAGGCCCTTTCCGGATCGTTTTAGTTGAATGCTGTATGCATCAACGGCATTGCATATCTCACGATCGATGAGGAACGCGTCGTGATCAATTCTACTTATGAACGTATCGAGGTGGATACGCAGCCCGTCAGAGGGGACTCGAATCGCAATTAGCTCGGTGGTCTGGAATTTATTTGAGGTCAGGAGCTCTTTGGCAAGTGACTCGACGGCGGCGGGTTCAGTTCGGTCAGAGATTCCAACTAATAATGTCTTAGCACTGATAACAAGAATGTCTCCGCCTTCGATATGGTAACTACTCCTGTTCAAATCACATACCGGGGTTTCTCCCATGATCTTGTGGTGGGTGAATATCTGCCGGTATAAGGCGACCTCACGATCACGCTCAGGCCAATACATATGATTTAGGATGATGCCGTCTCCGACTACCACAGCAGGATCACGAGTGAAAAAAAGCGTGTTGAGGGGATTGACCAAGAGCGAGGCGGGGTCAAATTGCTCGTGCACGAGCGCCCGTAGTGTTTCCGACTGGTTTGAACATAGCTCAGTGTCTCCAAAGCGAATGCCGTTAAGTACTATATTCACCAATTCCTGGGTGTTCTTAGCGTTCTCAAACAGCTGGGTTATTGTCTCGAGGAACTCTCTGCCTGTTGCCCCACTGCAACGGAGGTAGTCATCAATAAAACATTTAAGTGATTGGGGCTCAGTTTCAAGTGAGTCTTCGAGAAGGTCCCTAATTTCAATGGTTTCTACGCCATGCTTCTCAAGCAATTGAACCATGGAATCGTGCTCATATATTGCTTTGTCGAGGTCAAAACGACCACTCCATTTTCGCAGGGAGAAAACTTGGCTGAAGTCGGCATCAGGGTAGTTTTGTGTTTCAGTTCCTGGTCGATGGACAAGTACGGCTTTTAAATGACCGATTTCATTTGTTATGTGTACGCCTTGCATGTCTGTCTCCTGTCCTGCTGGTTTTTATATAAGGCTAAGGCAGGTTCCTTGTTGTGTTGCGGAAAAGTTAAAAGACGTATGTAATTGATAAATAACATCAATTATAAATATCAGATTGATTAATAACGTCACTTTAGCTGCCGTTCATAGGTGAAAAGCGACACGATGGCGATGGTTGGCCGACCACCGCTGAGCAACCTCATACATTTATGGTGCCAGCTGGATAGATGGGAAAAGGAATGAAGGAGGAGATATGGCAGCGGAAAGTTCGAAAGGCATCAAGCAGTTCAAGGTCCCGCACGTATATGCGATCATCTTTGCACTTATGGTCATCTTCGCTGTTCTCACGTGGATTGTTCCCTCTGGGTCCTATCAGCGTCAGGAGGTGAACGGTCGTGAAGTCACTGTCGCAGGTACGTATGAGCAGAGTGAAAAGACATATATTGACGAGGAAACCGGGGATGAAGTAGATCTCAGACAAGGCGTCTTCGATGTTCTTCAGGCTCCAACGCGCGGTATACAAGAGGCAATTGAGGTCGTTGCATTCATCTTGATTGTGGGCGGTTCGTTTCAGGTTATTACTAAAACGGGCGCTATCACGAGCGGAATGGGTCGTGTCGTTCGCCGCTTTAAGAACAAAGACATTCTAATTATTCCTATTGCGATGGTTCTCTTTGCATTGGGCGGAACGAGCTTTGGCATGGCGGAAGAAACTCTCCCGTTCTTTGCGATCTTCATGCCAATTATGATGGCTATGGGCTTCGACTCGATGACGGCGTTCATGGTCGTGTTCGTTGGAGCGCGCACGGGTTACATCGCCTCAACGATTAATCCGTTTAATGTTCTCATTGCGCAAGGTATTCTTGGTATTCAGGGCAACCCCCAGCTGTGGCTGCGTATGATTGCCTGGGTTGTTTTGACTGCCGTTGCAATTACTTGGGTTGTCCTCTATGCACGAAGGGTAAAGAAGAACCCTGAGTCATCGATCACATTTGAGGATGATATCGCCAAGAAAGTCGAGTTCGCTGCCGATGAATCTGCCCTTGACGCGGAATTTACGGGTCGTCAAAAAGGCGTGCTTGCGGTATTTATCGCTGGTATGTGCCTTATCATCTGGGGACTTGTGACCCAGGGCTGGTATATGAACGAGATTTCTGCGGTCTTTTTGGCCATGGGCCTGTTGGCTGGTGTTATTGCGGGCTTTAGTCAGGACGTCATCGCTCAGGAATTTGTTGCGGGTATCGCTGACTTTGCTTTCTCGGCAATTGTCGTTGGACTTGCGCGTGGCATCCTTGTCATTGCCTCTGACGGCATGATCATCGATACCATCCTCAATGCGCTCGCCACTGGTCTGGGCGGCATCCCGGCGGTTCTCTTTACTACGCTTCTTTATGCGGTTGAGAACCTCCTGGCGATTCTGGTTCCCAGCTCATCTGGCCTTGCAGCACTGACCGCTCCCATTTTTGGACCTTTGACCGAACTCATGGGCCTAAATCCCGAGGCCGCCGTGTGGGCTCTCTCCATGGGTAGCGCGACGATGTCTTTGATCTGTCCTACTAGCGCCATTCTTGTAGCGGGTTTGGGCGTGTGCAAGATCAAGCTTGGCCAGTGGTGGAAGACCGTTTGGAAATTCTTCTTGGTCGTGTCGCTCATCAATATCGTATTCGTAGCAATCTCGGGACTTATTGCCCTGTAGGTTTCATGGCTGAAATGGAGTAACAGGAATGTCTAAAGGACTGAATGTACACAGCGAGATTGGTAAGCTCAAGAAAGTTGTGCTTCACCGCCCCGGTCGTGACCTTGTGAACGTAAAGGCAGAAGAGTTCGAGGATGTCTGGATTCACGACTGTTTCTATCTTGATGTGGCTCAAAAGGAGCATGATGCCTTTGCGGATCTTCTGAGGAGCGAAGGTGTTGAGGTTCTCTATATGGAGAAACTCGTTGCTGAAGCGCTGGATGCATGCCCCTCGGCTCGCGCTGAGTTTACCGATACATTTATGGCTGAGAGCGGGATTGTCAATCCTATGCTTGAGCAGGCTGTTCGTGAAAAGCTCGACGCTATTTCAGATTCGTATCAGTTTGTACTTGAGGCTATGGGGGGGTATCGTTATCGTGACCTTGAGCTGCCTCGCGTTTCGACTACGCTTAGTATGATGGATAATGAGGATGCGAAGCCCGATGATTTGGTGTTGAAGCCTCTTCCGAGTTCATATTTCTCTCGCGATCCTCTTGCTTCCGTGGGCAAAGGCGTTCTGCTTCACCATATGTATTGGAAACAGCGAGATCGTGAAGTGCCCTTCTACGAAGCGATTTTCAAATACCATCCCGATTATGCAGGGACTCCGATTTGGTACGACCATAAGAATCCCTGGCATATCGAGGGCGGTGATGTGCTTAACATTAACGCTCATACCTTGGCTATTGGAATTAGCCAGCGAACTGAGGCGGCTGCGATTGAGGAGCTTGCAAAGAATTTGTTCTGGGGATCTGGGAATTCTGAGATCGATACCGTTTACGCTATTAAAATCCCCAACGGCTATGCTTACATGCATCTTGACACCGTTTGCACCATGGTGGATTTCGATAAGTTCACAGTTTATCCCGGTATTTTTGAGACCCTTCGTGTTTATCGTCTGACTCGTGGTGACTCTGAGGGAATGGTCGCTGTTCAAGAGATTGATGACACGCTTGAACATATTCTTGAAATGGCTACTGGCGTGGAGAAGGTGCAGCTTATTGAGTGCGGTGCCGGCGATATGGTTGAGGCATCTCGCGAGCAGTGGAACGACGGGTCGAACACTCTTGCCGTTGCTCCTGGTAAAGTCTGTGTTTACGAGCGCAATGTTGTCACAAATGATGAGCTCTACAAGAACGGTTTGGAACTTTTGGTCGTTCCCTCCGAGGAACTGTCCCGCGGTCGTGGTGGCCCGCGCTGCATGAGCATGCCCTTCTGGCGCGAAGATATTTAGTTGCAAATCCACTGTGATGGGAGATGGCGAATATGGGTGTTAATATCGCTGGGCGCAGTTTTCTGAAGCTGCTTGATTACACGACGGAAGAGATTGAGTATCTGCTTGAGCTTTCTGCTAACTTCAAAAGCATGAAGCGTGCCGGTGTTCCGCATAAATACCTTGAAGGCAAGAATATTGTTTTGCTATTTGAGAAGACTTCCACGCGTACTCGCTGCGCCTTCGAAGTTGGTGCACTTGACCTTGGCATGGGTGTAACTTATTTGGATCCGGGCTCGTCTCAGATGGGTAAAAAGGAGTCGATTGAGGACACGGCTCGCGTCCTTGGCCGCATGTATGACGGAATTGAATACCGCGGCTTTGAACAGGCGAAGGTTGAGGAGCTTGCTGCAAAAGCTGGGGTTCCCGTTTGGAATGGGCTGACTACTGAATTTCACCCGACTCAAGTGCTTGCCGATATTCTGACCATGCGTGAAGAGTTTGGAGAGATTAAGGGCAGGAAACTTACATTTTTTGGTAAGGCGGCCGGAAACGTCGCTGATTCGCTCATGGTCATTTGCGCCAAGCTCGGCATTAACTACTGTTCTTGCGGCCCAATCGGGGGAAATTCGGAGGGGGCTACATCCTATGATCCTGAACTCCTTGCAGAATGTAGTCGTATTGCGGCCGAGCATGGATCGACGATTACCATTACAGAGGATATTGAGGAAGGCGCTCGTGATGCCGATGTAATTTACACGGATGTTTGGGTTGGCATGGGTCAGCCCGCAGAGCTGTGGGAAAGCCGCATTAAGCTCATGTCGCCGTATCGTGTGACCGCTGAGGTGATGTCTATGGCAAAGCCCGAGGCGATTTTCCTCCACTGCCTTCCGAGCTTCCACGATACTAATACTACTGTTGGTGCCGAAATTGCTGAGAAGTTTGGAGTTACCGAAATGGAAGTCACGGACGAGGTTTTTGAGTCCGATAAGTCTCGTGTTTTCCAAGAAGCGGAGAATCGCATGCATACGATTAAGGCGGTGATGTACGCAACGCTTAAGTAGCAGGGCGTTGAGAAAACAGTCGCAAATCTGTTTCCATACTATATTTCTCTCAACAAGCTGATAGGATACAGGGGAGAATGATGTGCGCGTCAGTCGATTTTTTCGACTGACGCGCTTTGTGAAAGAGGCAAAGATGCGTACCGATGATTTTGACTATAACCTGCCCGAAGAGCTCATTGCCCAGGCTCCTGCCGAGCCGCGCGACTCCTGCCGCCTGCTGGTGGTGGATCGCAAGGGCTCCCAGGCGGGAACGCCGCTGGAGCACGGCGGTACCGTTGAGCACCGCATCTTCCGCGACATCATCGACTATATCGAGCCGGGCGACGTGCTCGTCATCAATCAGACGCGCGTGATGCCGGCTCGCCTGATCGGTCGCAAAGCCGGCTCGGGCGGCGTGGTCGAGACTCTGCTGCTCAAGCGCCGCGAGGACGTGGATCCGCTGGGCCATGTTTGGGAGTGCTTGGTCAAGCCGGGCAAGCGCCTGAAGCCCGGTGCTCATATTGAGTATTGCGCCGGTGGCGCCCATGCGCCCGAGGGGGCTCCCATGGTGCTGACGGCCGAGGTTGTCGACTTTGTCACCGATAGCCGCGGCGGCCGCCTGGTACGCTTTGAGCCGGCCGGTTGCAATGCCGCCGGCGAGCCGCGCACGCTCGACGAGGCCATCCATGCTGCCGGCCACGTGCCGCTGCCGCCCTACATTACCGATTACGAGGGCGATCCCGAGAAGTACCAGACCGTCTACGCCATGAAGGAGGAGCATTCGGCCGCTGCTCCCACGGCGGGTCTGCATTTTACTCCCGAGCTCATGGCTGCCATCGAGGCCAAGGGTGCCAAGTTTGCCGCCGTCGAGCTCGAGGTGGGTATCGATACCTTCCGTCTGGTGGAGGAGGACGACCCCACGCAGCACGTGATGCACACCGAGCGCTACCACGTGTCGCAGGAGGTTGTCGACGCCGTGCATAAGGCTAAGGCCGAGGGGCATCGCGTGATTGCTGTCGGTACCACCGCAGTGCGCTCGCTCGAGAGCGCCTTTGACGCGGACGCGCCGGTGTCCGATCCGGCCGTGACGGCGCGCTATTTTGAGGGCCGCGAGGACGGGGCCGATACACTTGGCCGCGGTGACATCGTGGTGCGCGAGAACGCGACAACGCAGCTCTACCTCATGCCCGGCTCGACCTATCATGTGGTCGACGCGCTGATCACGAACTTCCATGTGCCTCGCTCCACGCTCATGATGCTCGTAAGCGCGCTTGCCACCCGCGACCAGATCATGGATGCCTACGCCGCCGCCATCGAGGAGCGCTACCGCTTCTTCAGCTTTGGCGACGCCATGCTCATTCAGTAGGTTACGGCGTTTTACAAACGCCGTAACCAGTCGACGCTGCGCGGGCCGCATTTGGACAATCTGACGTTCAACTTCAAGGGCGCGACCAAAAGGTCAGCGCCCTTTCGTTTCACGTCACCTTGTCACAAATGCGACCCGCTCGCTGACTCTGCCATTACATCGGTGTTGCCGTGGTTGTTGAGTAGTCATTGGGCACTTGGCACTTGGGGACGTTCCTTTTGTGCCGGCACCGGGGGACACTCCTTATGTCAAGAGATTGGTGCAAGAGGGATAGATTGCCTTGCGTCGATCTAAATAAGTTGCGGTGAGATAGTTCTTGAATTGGCCTTTTTGGGGCTAAACAGGAACTATCTCACCGCAACTGCGTTGAGCGCTTTTTGGCGGCTGGTTTACTTACTTGCGAACAACCAGATCAGGATGATCACCAGGATTGCGGCGACGATGCAGACGATGGCGCCGGTGAATTTGATGCGTGAGTCGCGGGTACGCTCGCGCACCGCGTCCTCGGTGGCCTCGAGCTGGGCAACTTCTCGCTCGGTCTCGGCGTGTTCGGCTTTGTCTCGGGCCAAGGATCCTGCAAGCGACTCAGTAATCTCTGGGTGGTCGTGTACTTCGGTCGCCTGTTCGATAATCGACTGCGCATGCGCGGCATCTGCTTGGGCGTTGGCTATGCTCTGCTCTTGGTCGCGGCGTGCCTTGTCCTCGGCGGCGATCTTCTCGCGCAGTTCGCGCTGGCGCGTCGCGGCGGTGGTTTTTGCGGTCTGCAGCTCGTCGCGCGCGGCATCGGCCTCTGCCGTCACGGCCTGATGGGCTCGCTTGGCGTCGGCAATGGGGGCTTGAGCCTGCTCGACGGCCTGCTCGGCTGCGGCAAGCGAGTGCTCAAGGTCGGCGGTGATGCGCGGGACATCTTCTTCGGCTTTACGCAGGGCATCTGCCGTGTCGGAGATCTGCATCGAGAGCTCGCTGGTGCGCACCGTATAGTTGGCGGGATTTGCCGAGGGATTGCGTTGCAGCTCGGCATACTCATGACGCAGCGTCTCGAGCTGGGCGCGCGTGGCGTCGACGGTTTGTTGTGCGGCCGCAATGCCGGCGTCTCGCTCGGCCTTCACCTTGTCGCGGATGCGCTTGGAATCCTCAAGACGGCGAACGAGGCGGTTGCCGGTCTCGCGCGAGCTCGCCTCGCGGGCCTCCACGGCATCGAGCGCGGCCTTCAGGCGGAGCTCAGTCGCGTCATCCTCTGTCTTCATTTGTTCGAACTGCCCCTTGAGCTCTGTCGCTTTGGCGGCGTGGGCATCACGGTCAATCTCGGCTGCCGCAGCGGTCTTTTGCGCTGTGGCGATCGCCTGGCGCTGGTCGGCGACGATCTGGTCGTAGCGGCCTGCGATATCCTGGCGCGTCTCGAGTTCCTCGGCCTGATCGGCAATGCGCTGCTCAAGTTCGGCCAGGTGGGCGCGGGCATCGGCAAGTGCCTTTTTCGCGGCATTCATCTCGCGCATGGCCGAGGCACCCTGGGCGATAAAGGCGCCCACGGCGTTCGCTGTGTTCGAGACAGCGGTCCCCAGATCGCGGCTCGCGGCGGGGGAGTGCGGGGCGGTCGGGCGAGCGGTGTCGGCGGCGTCCGCATCGGCAGCCTGCGGCGCGGCGATATTGCCGGTACCGCCCTCGACCACAGAAAAGCCTGCTGCGTGCGGATCGACCGCATCGGCGCCAATCGTGGGGTGCTCGAGCTGCAGAAACGAGGGCATGGTGCTGCCCTGGTCGGCAACCGGAGTCTCGCCGGGCACAAAGGTCGAGGCCGCCTCGGCGGCCTCCTCTTCCTCGGCATCAATATCGGCATCGGCGACGGCGTCTTTCATCGCTTTGACAGCATCCATCATGGAGTCCATGACGGCATCGAGCTCTTCTTCCGAAGACACCTCGATGGGGCCCGCTGCTTGCGGGGCGTCGTCCTGTACAGGGGCGTCGTCCTTAGCGGGCGCATCGTCGTTTTGCTCATCGGCGTTTTCTGTTTCGGGGGTTTCCGCCGTAGCGCTTTCGTCCAAGATGGGGTCGTCGATGTCGATACCATCGCAGGTCACAGCGTCAGTATCTGCGGTGACGTCTGCGGGATCATCAATATGCTCTTGAGTCTGGGGGTCCAGCTCGTCTGTCATAGGCATGTGCTCCTCATCGTTGTTTGTCACCCTATGATAAAGTCTCGCGCCGACATCCCGCGCGCCGCAGCAAAGTTTCAAAACGTGTTCGATGGCTCGTCTCGTTAACAAAAACTCGGCCGCTCTATTCAATTATTACTTGACATTCCCTTCGCCGAAAGACGTTGCGCCGTTCGCCTGCCATGGGCTTTATTTTTCACTTGAAGAAGCTAAAGTTGCATTTCAGCTTTTGGCGCGTGAAGTTGGATGCGCGCAGTCGGCGGGCGTGCCCGTCGCGATTTGAAAGGACTTTGTATGGGACTTTTCACTGGTAAGACCGTGATCGTCACCGGCGGTGGCAAGGCCACGCTCAAGGACGGTTCCGCTGGCTCCATCGGCTACGGCATCGATATCGCATTTGCCAAGGAGGGCGCGAACCTCGTCATCACCGGCCGCAACGTCGCCAAGCTCGAGGCCGCCAAGGAGTCTCTCGAGGCCGAGTACGGTGTCAAGGTTCTGCCTGTTCAGGCCGATGTCTCGGCTGGTCAGGACAACGAGGCCGTCGTCCAGAACGTCATCGACAAGGCCATTGAGGAGTTCGGCCGCATCGACGCCGTCGTCAACAATGCTCAGGCCAGCGCCTCGGGCGTGACCATCGCCGATCACACCATGGACCAGTTTAACCTGGCCATTTACTCCGGTCTGTATGCTACCTATCTGTACATGCAGAAGGCCTATCCGCACCTGAAGGAGACCAAGGGCTCCGTGGTCAACTTTGCCTCGGGCGCCGGCCTGTTTGGCAACTATGGCCAGTGCAGCTATGCTGCCGCCAAGGAGGGCATCCGCGGCCTGACCCGCGTTGCCGCCAACGAGTGGGGCAAGGACGGCATCAACGTCAATATCGTTTGCCCGCTTGCTTGGACCGCTGCGCTCGAGAACTTCCAGGATGCCTATCCCGAGGCGTTCAAGGCCAACGTCCACATGCCGCCGGCGGGTCACTACGGCGACGTCGAGAAGGAAATCGGCCGCGTGGTCGTTCAGCTCTGTGGTCCCGACTTTAAGTACATGAACGGCGAGACCGTCACCCTCGAGGGTGGCATGGGCCAGCGGCCTTAGGGGTTACGGCGTTTTACCAAACGCCGTAACGGGCCGACGCTGCGCGGCCGCCAGGGCGACAACTTGTCATTCAAAGAGGGCGGCATGACCAGAAGGTCTATGCCGCCCTCTTTTCATGCCAATTTGTTCGCCCTGGCGACCGCTCGCTGGCATTGCCAGAGCATCGGCGTTGCCTTGGCTGTTGGAAATGATCCCAATGACTATGACCCCTTTGCGCCAGTTTCTGTCGAGTCGGTGCTTCTTGCGGGTTGCCCGTATAATGGTTTGCGTATGAACCGCAACCAAGGAGTTCCAGTTTATGGACCAGAGCCTTTTTAAATTCGACCTGATCGCCGAGGACCCGACGACGCACGCGCGCGCCGGCGTACTGCACACCCCGCACGGCGACATCGAGACGCCAATCTTTATGCCCGTGGGCACCAAGGCAAACGTCAAGGGTATTCCTACCGAGACCGTCAAGCAGCTCGGCGCCCAGATCGTGCTTGCCAATACCTATCACCTGTCCATGCGTCCCGGCGAGGATACCATCGCCGAGCTGGGCGGCCTGCACAAGTTTATGAACTGGCACGGCCCTATCCTCACCGACTCGGGCGGTTTCCAGGTGTTCAGCCACAACGACGCGGTCAAGCTCACTGATGAGGGCGTGCGCTTTATCGTCAACGACTACGACGGCCGCCACGTGTTCTGGACGCCCGAGGACAACATGGAAATCGCCATGAAGCTCGGCTCCGATATCTGCATGCAGCTCGACCAGTGCCCGGGCTATCCCGCCACGCGCGCCTACGTCGAGCGCGCCGTTGAGCTGTCGAGTATGTGGGCCGAGCGCTGCTATAAGGCGCATACCCGCGATGACCAGGCGCTCTTTGGCATCGTCCAAGGCGGCATGCACCTGGACCTGCGCCTGCGCTCGCTGCGCCATCTGGAGGAGTGCGGCGACTTCCCGGGTTACGGCATCGGCGGCTATTCGGTGGGCGAAGACCACGAGACCATGTTCGAGACGCTGGCACCGCTGGTTTCCGAGTACATGCCTAAGCACAAGCCGCGCTACCTCATGGGCGTCGGCAACCCTACCACGCTCGTGCGCGGCGTTGGCGTGGGCATCGACATGTTCGACTGCGTGCTGCCGACGCGCACCGGCCGCATGGGTACGGCGTTCTCCAGTGAAGGTCGCCTTAACTTCCGCAACGCGCGCTTTGCGCACGACGACGGCCCTATCGACCCCACCTGCACCTGCCCGGTGTGCACGGGCGGCTACAGCCGTGCGCTCATCCGTCACATGGTCACGCAGAAGGAGATGCTCGGCGGTATTCTGCTGTCGATGCACAACATTTACTACCTGCTCAACCTTATGCAGCGTGCCCGTCAGGCCATTATCGAGGGCCGCTACGGCGCGTTTGTGAGCGACTGGATGAACAGTCCTGCGGCGGTGGATTACTAAGGGCGACAGACACGCTTGCGGAGCGTGGGCAACGGCAAAGGCTGAGCGGCAGCCGCTCGTCACATTCTCTGACGCTGGCTGCGCGACCGCTGACCGATAGCTTGCAAGCACTTGATACATCGTGGGTACCATACCGAATAGTTGATGTTCGGGCGGGTGTTTGGCGCATGGCGTCGACCCCGCCCGTTTTTCTTTTTCTCGATAGGAGCACCCATGATTAAGAACGAGAATGTCGAGGGCGAGCTTGCCTACGACGAGACGTACCGCCGTGGTCCCGTGGTCATGCGCGGCCCCATGATTCCTAAGGACAACACCTACGCCAACCTGCTGGCGCCCGAAGATTCAACCGACTGGTTGCATGCCGATCCGTGGCGCGTCCTTCGTATTCAGGCAGAATTCGTCGATGGCTTTGGCGCACTTGCCGAGTTAGGGCCTGCGGTGACCATCTTCGGTAGTGCCCGTACGCCCAAGACCGATTCACTCTACAAGGCGGCGCGCACGGTCGGCCGTAAGATTGCCCAGCGCGGCGTGGCGGTTATCACCGGTGGCGGCCCCGGCATCATGGAAGCGGCCAATAAGGGAGCGGCGAGCGTCAACGGCAAGTCAGTCGGCCTGGGTATCGAGCTGCCGCACGAGCAGGGGCTCAACAAATACGTGAACCTGGGTATGGATTTCCGCTACTTCTTTGTGCGCAAGACCATGTTCGTTAAGTACAGCTCGGGCGCCATCGTGTTTCCCGGCGGCTTTGGCACGCTCGACGAGATGTTCGAGGTGCTCACGCTGGTGCAGACGCACAAGGTCAAGCGCATGCCGCTCGTGCTGGTGGGCAGCGAGTACTGGCAGGGCCTGTTCGACTGGCTCAACGGCCCGGTGATGGATGCCGGCATGATTAGCCCGCTCGATCCAGACCTCGTCCACATCACCGACGACCTCAACGAGGCCGTCGACATCGCCCTGAGCGGGTTGATATAGGGCGAGCGTGCCTGTCGTTGTAGTATTGTGAATGGCAGACTGATGCTATTTAACATCAGTCTGCCATCTAAATTGGGTATACTGATGCAAAAGACGAGGCGAGGAGGTCGCGTATGTCCACTGCAACGGTTAAGCCTACGACGGTTCGCATCGAAGAGGGGCTCAAGGAGCAGGCGACTGAGTTCTTGGATACGGTTGGTCTAAGTCTCAATTCGTATCTCAACCTTGCTGTTCGGCAGCTGGTAAATCAGCGAAAGATTCCTTTTGAGATCGTAGGAAGGGCAGAGGTGCCCAACGAGGCGACGAGACGCGCCATGGTGATCGCCGAGGCTCATGAGTTGGGGATTTTGACGGACGACGGCCCGTCATTCAATAACGCTGATGAGCTTATATCGTTCCTCGATGAGGACTAGCGATGTTTGAGATTAAAGTCGAGGCTCAGTTTAAGGCGGATTACAAACGGACGATGCGCATCCATCCGCAGCTAAAAACCGAGTTTAGGACGGCGGTCGCAGAGCTTGCAGCTCACGGCTCGCTTCCCGCGGAATATGGCGCCCATGAGCTTTCAAACCCGGGCGGCAACTACAACGGCCACATCGATTTCCATCTATCCGATGGCTTGGTCGACGTGGTCGTTCTCTACTTGCCGCATAAGACTAATCCTGTGATCCGGCTGGTCAGAATGGGCTCTCATGAGGAGCTGTTCCAGGGTCCGCAGGGCTGATTGCCGATTTCTAAGTTGCGGTGGAATAGGGATTGATTGGCGGCTAATAAGCCAAAAACAGTCCCTATTCCACCGCAACTGATGTGGGCGTCCCTAGTGAGTTGGCTGGTAGCGGGGGCAGTAGCTGATGGCGATGGCGTCGACGCCTACGTGGGTGGCGATGGTGCAGCCGATGGGGCCGGTGCCGGCGTCTACGTAATCCTGACCCGCGAGTGCCTCGTTGACAAGCTCCTGCTCCTCGGCGGCGCCGGTCGTGAGCACGCGCACGCTGGAGCCCGGATACTCGGCCAAAAATGCGAGGCAATCGGCCATGGTGTTGGTAACGATGCGCTTGGCACCGCGGCCCTTTTTTATGGCCTTGATCTCGCCCGATTTCCACTCCGGCGAAACGGCCAGGCGAATGTTGAGCATCTGCGTGAGCTGGCCGGCGAGCTTGGGCGCGCGGCCGTTCTTGACCAAGTTCTCGAGCGTGCGGGGAATTAGCAGCAGGTGTGCGTCGGCCAGTGTCGCGCGGATCTGCGCCTCGGTCTCGTCCAGGCTGCGGCCGTCCTCGCGCATGGCCAGCGCGTACTCCACCAGCAGGCCCTCGGCACCCGAGCCGGTGCGCGAGTCGATGCAGCGCACATCGAGCTCGTGCGTTTCGGCCGTCAGGCTGGCGTTGGCATAGCAGGCGGACCACTCGCTGCACAGCGAGATAAAGATGGCGCTGTCGTGGCCGTCGGCGAGCACGCGATCAAAGAGTGCCTTGAACTCGCCGGCGCTCGGCTGCGAGGTGTGCGGCAGTTGCTCGGAGCCGGCCATGCGCGCGACGTACTCCTGGGCGGTAATCTGCACCTGGTCGAGCAGGTCCTCGCCCTCGATAATCACATGCAGCGGAATCACGTATATGCCGAGCTCTTGGGCGCGGGCGGGGGAGATGTCCGACGTGGAGTCGGTTATGATGGCAAAAGACATAATTGCACCTTTCGTTGGGGCGCTTGCGCGCCGCCTTCTGAGAGCAAAGTGCGACAAGTATAGTAGAGTCGTTCCACATTACTAGGTTCAATTGTTGAATAGTCAACAGTTTGAAGTGTCGGTGTGGAAATCGTCAATTGGGGAAGAGGAATGCCGATGGAGGCGTTGGAGATAGGCAAACGGCCGGTCGTGCTGTTCGATTTTGACGGCACGGTGGCGGATACGGGCCGGGCGGTGATGACCTCGACGCGCAAGACGCTGACTGCGCGCGGGTTTTCTGAGGCACAGATGGGTGACCTGCGCCGCATGATCGGGCCGCCCCTGTGGAAGAGCTTTCACGACTTTTATGGCTTCTCCCGCGAGGAGTCGCTGGTGGTGGCCGATGAGTACCGCGCCTTTTTTGATGAGCTGGGACCGGAGGAGTATCCCGTGTTCGGCGGGATCCCCGAGCTGCTGGATGGGTTGGCCGCCCAGGGCAAGCGTGTGGCCGTGGCGACGTCGCGCATGGAGGCGAAGTGCATCGACATGGTGCGTGAGCTCGGGCTTTCTCAGTTTGAGGCGGTGGTTGGCATGAATCCGCCGCAGGGGCGCGAGACCAAAGCCGATTCGGTCCGCGATGCCCTGTCGGCGCTCGGCGCGACGGCCGACGATGCCGTGATGATCGGCGATCGCTTTAACGATGTGGAGGGCGCGCATGCGATGGGCGTGCCGTGCATTGGCATCTATTCGGGCGCGGCGGCGCCGGGCGAGCATGAGGCAGCGGGTGCCGATGCGGTGGTGCACTCGGTGGCCGAGCTTGCTAAACTTTTCGCTATCTAATGACGTAATGTGAGGGGCGGGCACGCTCGCCGCTCATTGCTAAGGAGGTCGTCCATGAATCAGGTGGAGCAGAGCGTTGCCGAGTATGTCGACGAGGTCTGGGAGGATGTCGTCGCCGATATCGAGCAGCTGGTGAGCTATCCGTCCGTGGGCGTTGCTGCCGATGCAGAGCCCGGTGCGCCGTTTGGCCGCCCGGTCCGTGATGCGCTCGATTGCGCGCTCGACATTGCGCAGAAGCTCGGCTACCAGACGAGCGATGACGAGGGCTTTGTGGGAATCGCCGATATTCCGGGCCGCGGCGATAAGCAGCTCGCGACCATCTGCCATGTGGACGTGGTGCCCGCCGGCCCCGGTTGGAACACCGACCCGTTTGCGATGGAGCGTCGCGAGGGCTGGCTGCTCGGCCGCGGCGTTATCGACGACAAGGGTCCGGCTGTGCTGTCGCTCTACGCCGGCGCCTATCTGCTCAAGCACGGTATTACCCCGCGCTATACCTTCCGTGCGCTGCTGGGCTGCGATGAGGAAGTGGGCATGTCCGACGTTCACCATTATCTGGAGAACCACGCGAACCCCGACTTTCTGTTTACGCCCGATGCCGAGTTCCCGGTCTGCAATGCTGAGAAGGGCCAGTTTGGGGCGACGTTTGTGAGCCCCAAGATCGACGGTGGGCGCATTGTGTCGTGGAGCGGTGCCGAGGCGAGCAACGCCATTCCGTCGCAGTCTATCTGCGAGCTCGCGATTGCCGCCGATGAGCTGCCGGCGCCCATTGAGAACGCCGACCGCCTGGAGATCACGGCGCTCGAGAACGGCCATGCGCAGATTTTCGCCCACGGCATTGGCGGTCATGCCTCGATGCCTGAGGGAACGATCAATGCCGTCGGCCTGATCGTGACGTACCTGCGCGAGGCCGAGGACGCGTTTGGCGCCCGTGGCGAGCGCCTGCTGACGCCTGCCGAGCACGAGTTTGTCAAGTTTCTGGCCTTTGTGCATGCGGACGCCTATGGCCGCGGCCTGGGTATCGACGCGACGAGCCCCGCGTTTGGCCCGCTCACCTGCAACCCCGGCGTCATCCGCGTGGCGGATGGCCACATTGAGCAGGTCATCGACGTGCGTTTCCCCGACAGCACGAGCGCCGATACCATCTGCGAGCAGCTCGAGCCGCTCGTGGGCCGCTTTGGTGTGACGTATCGCGTGGGTCGTACCAAGGTACCGTTCTCAGTTTCGGCCGACGACCCGGCCGTGAAGGCGCTGATTGACACCTATAACGAGTTTACGGGCAAGCATGCCGAGCCCTTTGCCATGGGCGGCGGCACGTACGCGCGCAACTTTGCCCGCGCCGTCTCGTTTGGCCCCGAGGAGACCGGCCTGGAGCTGCCCGCATGGGGCGGCCAGATGCACGGCCCCAACGAGTGCGCCAACGAGGAACAGCTCAAGCAGGCGCTCAAGATCTATATTGTTGCGATCTTAAGGCTCAACGAGCTCGAGCTTTAAGGTTGCGGCGTTTTGCCAATCTAAGTTGCGGTGGAATAGTTCCTAGAATCGGCTGCCTGACAGCCAAACAGGAACTATTTCACCGCAACTTCTTTTTATCGGTGTAAAAGGCGGGTCATGTTTGGCGGCGGGTTTGTTATTCGTTTGTAAAGCCGAGTCGCGCTTGCGGTAAGGGTCTATCAGATGCCCGTAAAAAACCGTAGTTGGCGCGGGCGATGCCCGGTCGGGGCCGTATCTTTCCAAACAGCAAAGCGGGCGGGGTGCCCGCGAGTCGCATGTATGAAAGGAAGATCATGCTCGATCAGGCTTATTCTCGTCGTCAGTTCCTCGGCCTCGCTGGTGGTCTTGCCAGCATCGTCGGTCTCGGCCTCGTTGGCTGCGGTGGCTCCAACGCCGCCGACACCGCTGCCGAGGGTAGCGCCGCTGCTGCCGAGTCCGTCTCCGGCGAGGTGACTTACGACGGCGCCTCCTCGTTCCAGGCTCTCGTCGAGGCCGCTGCCGAGAAGTTCATGGATGCCAACCCGGACGTCTCCGTCTCCGGCTCGGGCAACGGTTCGGGCAAGGGCCTGACCGCTGTCGCCGCCGGCACCGTTACCATCGGTAATTCCGACGTCTTCGCCGAGACCAAGCTCGAGGCCGACCAGGTCAAGAACCTCGTCGACCATGAGGTTGCTGTCGTGGGCATGGGTCCCGTCGTCTCCAAGAACGTGACGGTCGACGACCTGTCCCTCGAGCAGCTCAAGGGCATCTTCTCCGGCCAGATCACCAACTGGAAGGAGGTCGGCGGCGACGACGCCACCATCGTCGTTCTCAACCGCAAGGCCGGCTCCGGCACTCGCGCCACCTTCGAGGCCGCCGTCTTTGGCGACGAGGTTGTCGACTTTAAGGGCGACGCCGAGCTCGACAAGTCCGGCGACGTCCAGACTCAGATGGGCAGCACCGACAACGCCATCTCCTACCTCGATTTCTCGCACTTTGATGACTCCAAGTTCAACGCCATCAAGGTCGAGGGCGTCGAGCCCAAGAGCAAGAATGTCACCGACGACTCCTTCAAGATCTGGGCTACCGAGCACATGTACTGCGCTAAGGATGCCGACGAGGCCACCAAGGCCTTCCTGGAGTTCATGCTTTCCGATGACGTCCAGGGCAAGCTCGTCGAGGAGCAGGGCTTTATCCCCGTCTCTGCCATGAAGGTCGTCAAGGACGCCAGCGGCAAGGTCTCCGCTAAATAAGTAATCGCCCCGGAAAGGTTTGCAATGGCAAAACAGCTGCCAAAGCGCGACCTTGAGAACGTGGGCCTGGGCGTCACGGGCGCGTGCGTTGCGCTCGTGACGCTTGTCGTTGCCGCGCTCATCTTTATGGTCGCCCAAAAGGGCCTCTCGGCTTTTCTCAAGGACGGCGTTTCGGTCGTCGAGTTCTTCACCGGCACCAAGTGGGACCTGGCCAACACAGCCGAAAGCGGCCTGCCCTACACCGGCGCCCTGCCCCTGATTGTCACCTCGTTTGCGGTCATGGTGCTCTCCACGCTCATCGCGCTGCCCATCGCCATCGGCTCTGCCATCTTTGCGGTCGAGATTCGGCCTAAGTTTGGCTCCAAGGTCTTTCAGCCGCTTATTGAGCTTTTGACCGGCATTCCCTCGGTCGTCTTTGGCCTGATCGGCTTTCACGTTGTCGTCGGCCTTATGAAGAGCGTTTTCCACGTGAGCACGGGCCTGGGCATCTTGCCCGGCGCCATCGTGCTGGCCGTCATGATCCTGCCGACCATGACCACGCTTTCGGTCGATGGCCTGCGCGCCGTGCCCGACAGCTACCGACAGGGCTCGCTCGCGCTGGGCTATACCCGCTGGCAGACCATCTGGCACGTGGTGCTCAAGAGCGCCATGCCGTCGCTCATGACCGCGGTCATCCTTGGTATGACCCGCGCCTTTGGCGAAACGCTTGCCGTGCGCATGGTTATCGGCGGTATCGAGGCCATGCCGACGTCACTGCTGTCGCCGGCGTCCACCATCACCACCACGCTCACCACGTCTATGGCGGTCTATGCCGAGGGCTCGGCCCAGGACGATGTTCTGTGGGCGCTCGGTCTGCTGCTGATGGGCATGAGCCTCATCTTCATCCTGATCATCCACCTTATCGGCCGCAAGGGGGCGAAGGCTCGTGGCTAGCACGCGTATCCACATCGACGAGGCGAGGCTCGGGCGTGTCCAAAAGCAGGACCGCTTCGCCACGGGCGTGTTGACGGCGATCGTCGCCATCGTCATGCTCATCGTCGTCTCCATGGTGGCCTATATCCTGTTCGAGGGCATCTCGACGCTGTTCCAGCCGGGCTTTCTCACGGAGCCGTCGCGCGCCAACGGAACGCAGGGCGGCGTGCTCTACCAGCTGTTCGACTCGTTCTACCTGCTGCTGATCACCCTGATCATCTCGGTGCCCATCAGCCTGGGCGGAGCGGTCTTTTTGGTTGAGTACGCGCCGGACGGACCCATCCGCGACATCGCCTCCACCGCCATCGAGACGTTGTCCTCGCTGCCTTCCATCGTCGTCGGCATGTTCGGTTTTCTGGTGTTCTCGGTGCAGCTGGGCTGGAAGTACTCCATCATCTCCGGCGCCGTCGCGCTCACCATGTTCAACATCCCCATCCTGGTGCGCGTGATCCAGCAGGCGCTCGAGGACGTGCCGCAGGCCCAGCGCGATGCGTGCCTGGCCATGGGCCTCACTCGCTGGGAGGCCACGCTGCACATCCTGATCCCCGAGGCCATGCCTGCCATCGTGACGGGCATCGTGCTTTCGGCCGGTCGCGTGTTTGGCGAGGCCGCAGCACTGCTTTTTACCTCGGGTATGAGCTCGCCGGTTCGCCTGAACTTCTTGAGCTTTAACCTGTCGAGCCCCACCTGCGCTTGGAACGTGTTCCGTCCCGGCGAGTCGCTCGCCGTGCACATCTACAAGATCTATGGCGAGGGCAGCCCCGAGGCCCAGCAGATTGTTTGGGGCACCGCGGCGCTGCTGATGATTTGCGTGCTGCTGTTTAACGTAGTCGCCCGTATCGTGGGCAAGCAACTGGCAAGAAGGATGACGGCCGAATGAGCGAGATGAATGCAACGCCCGCAACCGAAGCGGCATCGTCCGAGACCCAGGACTTCCTGTCGAGCGTGGGGGAGAGCGAGAAGCGCGTGCGCGTGAGCGGCAAGGCCGTGAGCGACGAGGTCGTGCTCTCCACCAAGGACGTCAACGTGTACTATGGCGACCACCATGCACTGCACAATACGTCGCTCGACTTCCACAAGGGCGAGATCACGGCGCTCATTGGGCCTTCGGGCTGCGGTAAGTCGACCTTCTTGCGTAGCCTCAACCTCATGAATCGCGAGATTCGCGGCTGCCGCGTGGAGGGCGAGATCAACTATCGCGGGCGCAACGTGAACACCAAGACCGAAAACACCTACGAGCTGCGCCGTTCCATTGGCATGGTGTTCCAGCAGCCCAACCCGTTCCGCAAGTCCATTCGCGACAACATCACGTTTGCGCCTAAGCGCCACGGCATCACCGACCGCGACGAGCTCGACCGCATGGTCGAGGAGAGCCTGCGCGGCGCGGCGCTGTGGGACGAGGTCAAGGACAAGCTCGACAAGAGCGCCCATGCGCTTTCGGGCGGTCAGCAGCAGCGCCTGTGCATCGCGCGCACGCTGGCGCTCAACCCCGACGTGATCTTGTTCGACGAGCCCTGCTCGGCGCTCGACCCCATCTCGACGCTGGCGATCGAGGACCTCATGTCGTCGATCGTTGCCGACCGCGCCATCGTTATCGTGACGCACAACATGGAGCAGGCGTCGCGTGTGTCCAACCGCACGGCGTTCTTCTACATGGGCGATATGGTCGAGTACGACGAGACTGACGAGATTTTCCAACGGCCCAAGGACAAGCGGCTGAATGATTACCTCACCGGCATGTTCTCCTAGTCCGGGACATGCTTGAGGCCCGCGGTGGCCACGGTCGCCACGGGACTGATTGGAGAGGCGGGTCATCTCTTGTGGGAGATGGCCCGCCTTTTGCTCTGCGACCGAAACGACCACCACAAAGGGGACAGGCGCCTTCGTGGTGGTTTGGGGTGGGGCTCGCTGCTATCATGGACAACGTTGAATTTCTACGAAGGAGCAGGGCATATGGCGATTCTTTTGGGATGCGATTCCGTCAGCCTAGAGTTTCCCACCAAGCATATTTTCGATAGCGTGACGCTCGGCGTGGGCGAGGGCGACCGCATTGGTATTGTCGGTAAAAACGGCGACGGCAAGTCGACGCTGCTGAGCGTGCTCGCTGGCACGCTGGAGCCCGACGACGGACGCGTGACGCACCGCCGCGGCACGACGATCGGTCTGCTCGGCCAAAAGGACATCCTGGTCGATACTGATACCGTGCATCATGCCGTTGTGGGCGACGCCCCCGAGTACGAGTGGGCGTCGAGCCCCCGCACGCGCCAGATCCTCGCCGGCCTCATCAGCGATGTGCCCTGGGAGGGCACGGTGGGCGAGCTTTCGGGCGGTCAGCGCCGTCGCGTGGACCTCGCGCGCTTGCTGATCGGCGATTACGACGTGCTCATGCTCGACGAGCCCACCAACCACCTGGATATGCGCACCATCAACTGGCTCGCGCGTCACTTAAAGGCCCGCTGGCAGCGCGGCCAGGGTGCCATGCTCGTGGTCACGCACGACCGCTGGTTCTTGGACGAGGTCTGCACCAGCATGTGGGAGGTCCACGACGGCCAGGTCGATCCCTTCGAGGGCGGCTATTCGGCATACATCCTGCAGCGCGTGGAGCGCGACCGCATGGCCGCCGTTACCGAGGAGCGCCGTCGCAACATGGCGCGCAAGGAGCTCGCGTGGCTGAGCCGCGGTGCCCAGGCTCGTTCCACCAAGCCCAAGTTTCGCGTGGATGCCGCTCGTGAGCTGATCGCCGACGTGCCGCCCGTGCGTGACGAGCTGGAGCTCAAGCGCTTGGCCGTGAGCCGCTTGGGCAAGCAGGTTATCGATGTGGTCGACGTGGATGCCGGCTATGCCGATACCGACGGCGCGCCCAAGCAGGTGCTCACCGATGTGACCTGGCTCATTGGTGCGGGCGACCGCTATGGCCTTTTGGGCGAGAACGGCGCCGGTAAGTCGACGCTGCTCGACGTGATCCAGGGCAAGATTGAACCCACGCGCGGCCGCGTGAAGATTGGCCAGACAGTGCGCTTTGGCGTGCTGTCGCAGCAGCTCGAGGAGCTCAAGCCCTACATGGGCGACACGATCCGCGAGGTGCTCGGCAACTATAAGAAGTACTACGTCATCGACGGCAAGGAGACTTCGCCCGAGAAGCTCTGCGAGCGTCTGGGCTTTACGACGCAGCAGCTCTGGAGCCGCATCGGCGATCTTTCGGGCGGCCAGCGCCGTCGCCTGTCGCTGTTGCTGACGATTCTGGACGAGCCCAACGTGCTCATCCTGGACGAGCCGGGCAACGACCTGGATACCGACATGCTCGCGATTGTCGAGGACCTGCTGGACGGCTGGCCCGGCACGCTGATCCTGGTGACGCACGACCGCTTTTTGATGGAGCGCGTGACCGACCAGCAGTGGGCGCTGCTCGACGGCCACCTGACGCATATGCCCGGTGGCGTGGACCAGTACCTGCGCCTGTGCAACGCTACCGCCGAGGGCGAGCCCGTGGGCGCGCCGAGCGCCAAGACCGGCACGTTCGACACCGGTGCCGCGGCAGCTGCGGCCGAAAAGCCCAAGTCGAGCGGTCAGCCCAACGGCCTGTCCAACGCCGAGCGCCAGAAGCTCCGCCGCGAGGTGAGTTCGCTCGAGCGCAAGATGGAGACGCAGCGCACCCGCGTTGAGGAGGCCGAGGCAGCAATGGCCCAAGTCGATCCCACCAACTACACGGCGCTCGGCGAGCAGCAGGCAAAGATCGACGAGGCTCACGCTGCCATGGACGAGCTGGAGATGGCGTGGCTCGAGGCGAGCGAAAAGCTCGAGGGCGAGGAGTAAGCGAGAATGATCAAAGCCGCGTTTTTCGATATCGACGGTACGCTGCTGAGCTTTAAGACCCACCGGATTCCGGCGTCGGCGCAGCAGGTGCTCGACAGCTTTCGCGAGCAGGGGATTGCGTGCGTGATCGCCACGGGCCGTCCGACCTACCAGATGCCGGACTGGCTGTTCGACCTGGGCTGGGATGCGTACATTACGCTTTCGGGCCAGCACTGCTTTGATGCCGAGGGAGTTTACCGCAGCTGCCCGATCGATCCGGACGACGTCGCGGTGATTGTGGACCAGGTGGCGCAGGGGCGCTACGACTCGCTGTGCATGCAGGGCGAGAACTCGTTTGTGAACCGCCTGTCCGAGCGCGTGGTGACGGCTGGCAGCAACGCGGGAATCGTCTACCACGAGGAGCCGTTTGAGCACGCCTTTGACGCACCGGTCTACCAGTTCTGCGCCTTTGTGGACCCGGCCGACGAACATATCGTGACCGACGCCGTGTCGCATTCGCTCACCACGCGCTGGTGCGACCTGTTCTGCGACATTATTCCCGCTAACGGCGGCAAGGACCTGGGCGTGGCGGCGACGCTCGAGCGGCTTGGTATCGACGCGAGCGAGGCGATTGCCTTTGGCGACGGCGAGAACGACCTGTCGATGTTCTCGGCCGTGGGCACAAGTGTGGCCATGGGCAACGCGCAGGACACGGTGAAAGCTGCAGCGACCTATGTGACGACCGCCGTGGACGACGACGGAATCTACAACGCCGCGAAGCACTTTGGACTGTTATAACTGCGGCTCGGCACTTAGGGATGCTCCTTTTCTGCCGGCAGCTGGGGGACACTCCTTGCGGGGCGTCCCCATTTTGTTTTCGTCCCGCACGTTTTGTGAAACACGGCTAACTTTTAGACAAAGTAGTAAGACATGGGCAACTTTTGCTGTAAAGTTAGCCGTGGAAAGTATCCAAAGGCTAACTAGCAATCATCGCGAAAGGCGGCCCATGGCCCTACGTGAATCCGGAGAAGACTATCTCGAATCGATCTACGTTCTGTCGGAACGTCAGGGCATCGTGCGCTCGATCGACGTTGCGGAGTACCTCGGTGTAACTAAGGCGAGCGTTTCCAAGGCCATGGCGACGTTGGAAAGCAACGGCTATGTCGAAATGGGCAAGCGAGATGTTCATCTGACGGAGCGTGGTCTGGAGGTCGCTCGTCAAATGTGGGAGCGTCACTGCTTTTTCGTGGGGCTGCTAGAGGATGCGGGTGTTTCGGCTGAGGTCGCGTCGCAAGAGGGCTGCCACATGGAGCACTGCCTAAGCGAGGAAAGCTTCGAGAAGCTGAGGGCGATGCTGGGACGGGACGGTGCTTCGGCGCCAATAATGACCGACTAGCACTCCCGCAGCGGCGCGCCTCCCGCGCCGGAACGGCGCGGGACAGCGACCGAGACGAGTGGTCCCACCAACTAAGTCCAACTCAGACAAGGAACCCCACCAGCAAGCGATGCCCAAGAACCGCCAGCAACGTTACCGCAGGCCGGGGCCGGGCTTGGTTTTGAAAACACTCCGCAGCGCGAGGCCCGTCTTTCCGTTGCTCCGCAGGAGCAGGAAAGGCGGGCCTCATGCGTGAGGACGTTTTCAAAACCAAGCCCGACCCCGGCCGGACAGCCCACGAACGCTACAGGTTCTTGACACCCATCGCGCGCATGGCGTTCAGGATGGCGATGATCGCCACGCCCACGTCGCCAAAGACGGCAAGCCACATATTGGCGATGCCGAGCGCTGCCAGCACCAGGATCAGCAACTTAATGCCCAGCGCAAAGATGATGTTCTGCCAGACAATCGCCATGGTCTTGCGCGCCACGCGGATCGCGCGGGAAATGTTGGACGGCTTGTCATCCATGAGCACGACGTCCGCCGCCTCAATTGCGGCGTCCGAGCCCATAGCGCCCATGGCGATGCCAACGTCTGCGCGGGTAAGCACGGGTGCGTCGTTGATACCGTCGCCGACAAAAGCGAGCTTGCCCTTGCCGTTCTCGCTCGCAAGCAACGCCTCAACACGCTCGACCTTATCGCCCGGCAGCAGCTGCGCGTGGAACTCGTCGAGACTGAGTTGCTTGGCCACAGACGCCGCAACCTCCTCGCGGTCGCCCGTGAGCATGACGGTGCGCTTGACGCCGGCGGCGTGCAGGTCGCTGATCGTCTGCTCGGCATCGGCCTTGACGGTGTCGGCAATTACAATGTGGCCGGCATAGATGCCATCGACCAGCACGTGAAGGATCGTACCGACGACCTCGCAATTGGGCGCTTCGACGCCGGTCGCTGCGAGCATCTTAGCGTTGCCGACGACGACGTGCCTGCCGTCGATGTTCGCCGTCACGCCATGGCCCGCGTCGTTGGTGGAGTCGCTTACGCGCTTGGGGTCGAGTTCGCCCTGGAAGGCGGCGCGCACCGACTGCGCGATGGGATGATCGGAGAATGACTCAGCGAGGGCTGCGACCTCAAGCAGCGATTGCTCGGTATAGCCGGCTTCGGGGTGTACTGCCACGACCGAGAACGTGCCGTTGGTGAGCGTGCCGGTCTTGTCGAAGACGACGGTGTCCACGTCGGCGAGCGTCTCGAGGTAGTTAGAACCCTTGATGAGAACGCCCAGCTTGGAGGCGCCGCCGATGCCGCCAAAGAAGCTCAGCGGGACGCTGATCACGAGCGCGCACGGGCAGCTGACGACCAAGAAGGTCAGGCCGCGCAGGATCCAGTCGGACCAGGCGCCGGTGATCAAGCCGCCGCCGAGCGCGAGTACCGCGGCCGCGCCGGTGACGGCGGGCGTGTAGACGCGGGCGAAGCGCGTGATGAAGTTCTCGGTGCGCGCCTTCTTTTCGCTGGCGTTTTCTACGAGCTCCAGGACGCGCGCGACGGTGGACTCGCCAAAGGGCTTGGTGGTGCGCACGTGGATGAGCCCCGTCATGTTGATGCAGCCGCTGATGATGTCGTCGCCGGACTTGGCGGGGCGGGGAACTGACTCGCCCGTGAGTGCGGCGGTGTCGAGCTGTGTCTCGCCTTCGACGATGACGCCGTCGATAGGCACGCGCTCGCCGGGCTTGACGACGATGACGGTGCCCACGGCGATGTCATCGGGGAAGACCTGCTCGAATGTGCCGTCGGGTTGCTCGACGTTGGCGTAGTCGGGCGCGATGTCCATCATGGCGCTGATCGACTTGCGGCTCTTGCCCACGGCGTATGCCTGGAACAGCTCGCCGACCTGGTAGAACAGCATGACGGCGGCGCCTTCGGCCATGTGCGGGTCGGTGTCGGGGAAGAGCACCATGGCAAACGCGCCGATGGTCGCGACGGCCATGAGGAAGCTCTCGTCGAACGCCTTGCCGCGGCGGATGTTGTTGTATGCCTTTTGGAGCACGTCGTAGCCGGCAATCAAAAAAGGCACGAGGAACAGTGCGAAGCTGGCGTAGATGTCGCCCGGGGTGCCGAATGCGGCAGTGAGGGTGCCGAGCTCATCGAGGGCGTACACCACGGCAAAAATGCCCAGCGCTACCAGGATGCGGTTGCGCTTATGCTCGAGTGACTCTTTTTTCTTGCGCTTCTTCTTTTTCTTCTTGGGGTCGGCGGTGGCCATGATTCGTATCCTCCCATTTGAATGTATGAACACTCGCTCATATAATTTCGCGAGCAAAGGCCGCGGCAAGCGCGGCCTTGCGGGTTGGCGTAAACCTGGGCTAGAGAATGATCTCGCAGTCCGGCTCGGCGTCGGCGGTGAACTCCACAACGCGGTCGAGGACCTCGTCGAACTCGGCGTCATCGGCCTCGAGCGTCAACTTCTGGGTCATAAAGTTGACCGAAACGGACTTGACGCCATCGAGCTTGGCCAGCTCGTCCTGAAGCTCACGCGCGCAGTTGGCGCAGTCGATCTCGTCGAGTTTAAACTGCTTTTTCATGGTGGATTCCTTTCCCCGTATTTGCGGCTTGGGTGCAGGCCGCGCTGGTACCGTGGTTGGTCGCTATTCGCAGATGTGGCTCATGCCCTGGTTGAGCATGGTGTAGACGTGGTCGTCGGCGAGCGAGTATAGGATATTGCGCCCGTCGCGCCGGAATTTAACCAGGTGCGACTGCTTGAGTGTGCGCAGCTGGTGCGACACCGCGGACTGCGAGGTTTCGGTCGCTTCGGCGATGTCCGCCACGCAGAGCTCGCGGCCCATGAGGGCATAGAGGATCTTGATGCGCGTGGTGTCGCTGAAGACCTTGAACAGGTCGGCGAGGTCGTAGAGAAGCTCCTCGTCGGGAAGGTCCTCGGGCGAGCAGGTGGTGGGAATCGCGGGTTCGGTGGCCTCGATGTCGGGTTTCGTTTCATCAACGCGGATGCTCATTGCAATATCCTTTCATATGAACATGCGCTCATATAACTTGCTTCCGATTATATGAGTGTATGTTCATATGTCAATGACGTTCAGGTAATTCGTTGCACAAAATGATGGGGAATAGTGGACGAGATCCCGGAGTGAGCGGTTTTGATAGCCGATGCCGGGGTGGGTGCCCCTGAGCCGTGCAAAAATTGGAGTATTCTGCAACGATAGGGGGTCCGTTAATTTATTGCAGGCCATATAATGCAGTTCAAGAGTTATCTTAGGGTGTTAATCCGATGAGTTCTTCCTCAAATGTTGCCTAACGCTCTCACGCAAGAGTGATTTCGCTTCACATTTGGATCCACTCGAGGGTGATAGACACCCGGCTCTGCTGAATACTCGCAATTTTGCACGTCGCTAAGGTGCCCACCTTGTTAGCCGGTCTAGCTTCCGGCCCCGAAGATCCTGCCCTCGGGCGCGAAGCTGCTTGTTTGGTTGAGTGATGGGCTGTCGGGTTCGACAGTCTGCATGTCATCGATTGCCGGAGCCTCGTTAATCGTCGGATCGTCCAATGTGATGCCTTCGAGCATTGCTTTTTCGAGGTCGATTCGTTGGCGCTCTTCGGAATCCTGGCGAAGCTCCTCCTGGATTCGTTTCTTCTCCTCAATAAACCTTCTGAGTACAAACTGTCTCAGGTCTTCTTGCATGATTTGAAAGTCTTTTGGCAGACGCGAGGGGCGTATGCCCTCTTTTCGTTGGATCGCCTCCATGACCCTAACGAAAGCGCTGGCATGCATAAAGGAATAACGACTGACGGTGATGATTCCGTATCCCATGGACGCAAGCGCATTCTTGCGTTCCTCATCGATGGCGCGGTCTTCTTCCGCGTCATGATAAAAACCGTTGTATTCAATGTCTGTGCGAGATTTCTTTAGATACGCATCCATAAAGAACTTTTTGCGTCTCGTGAGATTCTTCGCTGCAGCGGTGACCTGCACCTCGTAATCGGTCTCAACTCCCTTAATACCAAGCCCTCCTTCGCTTTTGGGCAGCGTTAGCATCATGACAAAGGCCGTTTCCATAGGAGACCGGCATCCGTCGCGCACACATTGGATCGCCTTTCGGGCAAGAGCCAGACCGTCGCATCTGGTAATGGAATTAAAGAACTGTTTTAATCTCTCGGTCGAGGTGAGCGCGAAACGCTCGGTATAGGAGGTGGAAGAGTCGGTTCCAAGGGAGTAAGCGCTGCACAGTTCAAAGTAGTACTCCACTAGTTCGCGAAAAGAAAGATAGGTGGCGGCCTGAAGTGCGCAAAGCTCAACGCCAACAACGAAGATGCCATCTTTAAGCTCTACAAAGCGTGAGTTCGAGAATCGTTTTGAAGAAACGTGGCATTGACAGTCCATCGCGTAGCGCGCGTTCCTGCGATCAAACACCATTACCTCGAGGGAATCATTTGCGTCGAGGGAAACATCATGTTTGGTGAGCCATTCTGCGGCTGCGTCAAGGAGCGTTCCGGTGGGACATGATCCGTAAATCGCGGCAGGGTTACAGGACTCGATGCCTTTCGCAGACACCGAATGCGCGGCCTGGTAGACCGCTTTTGCAGTGGTATGTGACAATACGATACTCATGCTATATATCGTGTCAGCTAATGCCGTGTTGATGGCGCTGAGTGGAAAAGTCGTTTTAGAGGTCTAGCCAAATGCTGTCCAAAAGCTTGACGCAATTATGGGTTGGTATGCCCTAAATAAAAGTTTTCGCAGCTTAGCTATAGCATATAAATACTCAATTGCTGCACATTTGATATCGATGCATCACCATCCGACAACGAATTACGTGTCGGGAATTGGTCGAAATCGTTCAAAATGAGGGTTCAGAATTTGTGATGGCAGATCTATCTGTGGAACGTAGGGCGGCCCCGCTGCGGGGTTTCCCGCTGCGAGACCGCTCGTGATCTACGCCGGAGTTTGGCGTAGACGTTTCTACTTGGCAAACAGGTTCTTGAGGTTGAACTCGGCTTGGACGGTGCGAAGCATGAGGTCGGTGTCGTCGAGGCCCAGGTGCTGCTCGTTGGCGTCGGCGGCGAGGGTGCCACGGCGGCGCGCCCAGTTCTCGAGCGCGGCGGGCGCGGACTCGCGGGGGAGCGAGCGGACGTCGGCATCCAGGCTGCGGCAGATCTGGCGCGAGTCGATGACGATGATCTTGCCGGCGCGGCGTGCCTCGGCGTAACCGTCCAGGTGGATCTTGAACCAACTGTCTTCGAACGCGGCGTTATGCGCCATGTACGGGTACTTCTTCATAAGTTTGAGCAGCTGCTTCTGCAGTTCCTTGTTCTCGCGGAATGGTTTTTTGCCGTCGATGTCGTCCCAGGTAATGTGATGGATGTTCGATAGCGGCACATCCTCGCCGCGGTAGATGTCGGGCAGGCCGCAGTAGTGTGCCTCGGCGTCATGCGGGACGGCGTCGCTGGTGAGCTCCATGATCTCCCAACCCACATTGATGATATAACCGCGCTCGGGTGCACGGCCGGTGGTCTCGATGTCGATACCGAGCACGGTGCCCTGGATGGGCTTGCGGGCGTAGGCCACGCCGAGCGCGTCGCGGTCGCCGCGGATTTCGCGCATAACGGACGCGGCGGTGCGCTTTTGCATCTTGCCGATGGCGGCGCAGGTGTCGGCATCGGACAGGCCGCGCGAAAGCGTCGCGGGCGTCACGTTGCGCAGGCGTGCCTCGCCAATCTGGTCGCACAGGTCGCGGTTGCGGTCGGCCAGGTCGCGCACGGTGGCAAAGTCGAAGCTGGGGTCGCCCTCGGCGGTAAAGTACTCGGTTTCGAGCACCTTAAGGGCCTCCTCGCCCTTCTGGCGCTCGGATTCCATGGCGCCGTGATCGCCATAGATAAACATGGGAATAAACGGCTGGCGCTCGTATTCGAGTGCTTGTGAAACGTTCATATAACTGCTCCTTGGACGGGCCGCACCGCGCGGCTCGGGTTCATTGAGATGTGGCGAGATGATAGTTTACCATGGGCAACTATTGGCATCGCGCCTAGGACAACTACAATACCCTAGTTGACCGCTAGGACTTTTACAATGCTGCCGAAAGACATGAAAGGTTCCATCCGTCATGGATTTGCTGATTGATATTCTGCTCGACGCCGGCAAGGACACGCTCTCGCTGGCGCCGTTTTTGTTGGTGACGTATCTTGCTCTCGAGACACTTGAGCACGTTGCGGGCGACCGCGTCAACGGCGCTATCAAGCGCGCCGGCGCTGCGGGTCCCGTGGCTGGCTCGCTGCTGGGCATTGTGCCGCAGTGCGGATTTTCGGCCATGGCAGCAACGCTGTACGCCGGCCGTGTCGTGACGCTGGGCACGCTGGTCGCCGTGTTCCTCTCGACCTCCGATGAGATGCTGCCGCTGTTGCTCGCCGAGCAGGTGCCCGTGCAGACCATGGCGATGCTTTTGGCTTCGAAGGCACTGATCGCGCTGGTCACGGGCTTTATCGTGGACGCGGCTATCCGCGGCCTTCGTCGTAATGCCCGCGCGCATGCGGCGATTCGCCGTACCGTGCTGGGGACCGCTGCCAATCCGGCTCATGTGAACTGCGCGCACGACGACCATACCGGGGGCGACATCATTGATGAAGTGGCCGAGGCGGGCGTGAGCGCCGACCACATCCACGAGTTGTGCGAGCGCGACCATTGCGGTTGCGATGATGAAGATGAACACGAGCGCGACCACGGACACAGCCATGACCACGGTCACGCAAGCGAGCATGAGCACCACCACGGCCATGGGCACGACCACGGTCACTCCCACGAAGGTGCGCCCGTCCTGTCGATTATCCGCAGCGCGATCTCGCACACCGTGCAGGTTTCGGTTTTTATTTTCCTGGTGACGCTGATTCTAGTTGCCGTGCTCGAGACCTTCGGAGAGTCCGCGATCGAGCAGTTCCTGCGTGGCAACGAGACGCTCGCCGTCTTGGGCTCGGCACTCGTCGGCCTGATCCCCAACTGCTCGGCCAGCGTGGTCATTACGCAGCTGTACCTGGAGGGCGCGCTACAGCTGGCGCCGATGCTCGCCGGTACGCTCATTTCCGCCGGCGTGGGCTATCTTGTCTTGTTCCGCACCAACCGCAGCGCTCGTGAAAACGCCGTGTTCCTGGTCATGATGTACGTCATCGGCGCCGGCTGGGGCCTTATCCTATCCGCCTTCGGCCTCTAAGTAGGCCTAAAAAATGGGCTTCAAATAGCCATGCTCGGCGCCTGCGCAATGCGGCGACGCATGGCATTTTGAAGCCCGTTTTTTGTTGAGCCATGGATTCCGAGCGCTCACACCGCTCAAAACAAAAAGGTAGATTTCCGGGCATGTCCCGAAAATCTACCTTGGTTAGCGCAGCAGCTCGGTGAGGTTGCGCTTAAAGCGGGCCCGGTCTTCGCTGGTAAATGCCGCCGGACCGCGAGTGCGACCGCCGGCGCGGCGCACCTTCTTTTCCTCGTGGCGAATAAACAGTTGCATGTCGATGGTCGCCTTATCGTAGACGCGCCCGCGTACGCCGATGGCGGCGGCATCGCGCCCGAGCACCATGCTCGCCAAGCCAATGTCCTGCGTCACGACTACGTCGCCCGCCTGCAGGCGTTCGACAATGGCAAAGTCGGCGCTGTCGGCGCCCACGCTCACATCGAGCGTCGTGACCCAAAATCCGCGTCGCGCATGCTCGACGTCGCGCGGATCGTCGCGGCGAATGTGGCGTTCCAGGTTCTGTGTGCTGTTGCCGGCGATAACGACGGCGACGCCCGCCCGCCGCGCGCAGTCAATCGACTCGCGCGTGACCGGGCAGGCGTCTGCATCAATAAAGAGCGTTCGCGGCATCTAGTGCACCAGTTTGCCAAATTGAATAGCGCGAACAATCAGCGTTACGCCAAACACCAGCAGTGCGGCGCCGCTAAAGATGACGAGCATCTTGGCCGACCACAGCGGATAGATAAACACGAACATGCCGGCGATGATGGAGAGCGCGCCGCTCAGGATGGCGAGGGCACGGTTGGACGAAAGCTCGGACTCCAGAATGGACATGACACCTTCGACGATCCAGCCAAAGCCGGCCACGATAACCACCATCGTGGTGAGCGTCGCGGTCGAGAAGGCCTGGTTGCGCAGGATTATGACGCCGCCCAAGATAATGAGTAGGTTGGAGATGATGCTCGTCACGCGCCAGCCGGTGGGCAGCAGTGGCTCGAAAACAGCGGTAAACAGCCTGATCGCGGCCGTGATCACAAAGTAGAAGCCCAAGACGGTCGTTAGGAAGACGAGGGACTTGGCGGGCGCAAACAGCAGTGCGATGCCGGCGACGAGCGCCAAGACGCCCGTGATGGCGTAAATCCAGCGTACGGCCTTGACGGCTTTGCCCGCCATGCTTTTCTCGTCAAATCCAAACTGGCTCGATTTTTGGTCATCGTTCTTAAAGATGCCCATAATGTCTCCTTTCCGTGCGGCGTAAGCCTTGATCATTACAACCAGTATCGCCTAAAGGCGTTGGCGTATGGGTCGGGGAGGGCGAAACGTAACCCAAAGGCCCCGAATTGTTTCCGTTGTTCCCCACGTCGCGATTTTCTATTCAACAGGTGTAGAACATTGCAGCCCTGTTCGTTATTGCCTACGTTTTAGGTTAGATTTTCCTAAGAACAATTGCCCGAAATTGGGGGTCCCTATGAACGAAGCAGTTCCCGCAGCGCCGGCAAGCGCTGAGTCGATGGCAAAGCAGGGTTGCGAAAAGCTCGGCTTGGACGCGTTTGATGCGTTGGTTCGCTGCGCCCGCACGTGCCGTCGCTTTGACGAGTCCATGCGCGTGCCGCGTGAGCTTTTGCTTGAGCTGGCGGAGCTGGCGCACCTGACTCCCTGTGGTGCCAATGCTCAGCGTCTGCGTTTTCATGTGGTAAGCGGTGCAGAGGACTGCGCGCGTGTATTTGACGAGCTTGCATGGGCCGGTGCGCTCAAGGATTGGCCGGGTCCCGATGAGGGCGAGCGCCCGACCGGCTACATCGCGATTCTTGCTGAGCGCGCCGTTCCGGGCAAGCCCGCCGCTCCCATTACCGATGTCGACACGGGCATTGCCGCGCAGACGATGATGCTCGCCGCCCGCAGCGCCACGCCCGAGGTGGCAGCCTGCATGTTCAAGGCCTTTACGCCCCACGCGATCGATGCCATGGGGCTCGATAACGACAAGTATGAGCTCAAGCTGATCATGGCGTTTGGCGTTCCGGCCGAGACACAGGTGATCGATGCGATCGATTCCAACCCCGACGGCTCCATCAATTATTGGCGCGACGAGGCGCAGGTGCACCACGTACCCAAGCGCTCGCTTGTCGACGTACTGGTGTAGTTGAGCGTCACCGCGGTGTGATCCGGCGGTAAACCACCACAAAGGTACCTGTCCCCTTTGCGGTGGTGCGAGGGGAGGACGTGTGGCAGATTTGTATTTGGTGCGGCATGGGCAGACTGAGCTCAATGTGCAGAACATTTTGCAGGGTGGGCACGATTCGCCGCTTACGGCGCGCGGGCGCGAGCAGGCGCTGGCGACGCGCGCGGCGTTTGAGGCGCGTGGCGTGACCTTTGACCGCGTGTATTCCTCCCCGTTGGGCCGGGCGCGGCGTACGGCTGAGCTAATTGCTGGTGAGGGCCGCTCGATAGAGCTGGTCGATGACCTGCGCGAGTGGCATTTGGGCTCGCTGGAGGGTACATCAAATCGCGAGATGCCGCCGCAGCCCTGGGGTGATTATCCGGTGGCCTTTGGTGGCGAGTCTGAAGGCGAGCTCCAGTCGCGCATGGTCGCGGCGCTGTCCCACATCATGGCCAGGCCGCAGCACGACTGTGTGCTGGCAGTCTCCCACGGCTCTTCCTGCCAGGAGTTTCTTGAGTATGTGACTGGCAGGGGAGAGCTACCCGACAACGGTGCCGTGCTTCATTTTGGCTATTGCGACGGTGCGTTTTCGCTCCTTGATTGGTAACGAACGAAAGGACCCCTATGAATAAAGACCTGTATCTGGTTCGTCATGGGCAGACAATATTCAACCTTAAGCGCATTATTCAGGGTTGGAGTGACTCGCCGCTCACGCAGCTGGGATGCGACCAGGCGGCGCGTGCCGGCATGTTCTTGCGTGCGCGCGGCATTGAACCCGATCATGCCTACACCTCCACACTTCATCGCACCGAGCAGACTATCGCCAACCTGTGGCCGGGCTTGGCGTACGAGCGCCTGGACGGTCTGCGTGAGTGGTTCTTTGGCGACTTTGAGGCCGAGCGCGTGATGCTTATGCCCGAGCGCCCGTGGCGAGATTTCTATCGTCAGTTTGGCGGCGAGGGCCAGATGCAGGTGCGCGAGCGCATGGCGGCGACGATAACCGATCTTATGCGACGTCCGGACCACGAGTGCGTGCTCGCGGTGAGCCACGGTTCGGCTATCAAGGAGTTTTTGGACCACGTGCGGGGCGCGGCGGCCGACGAGCGCGAACGCGTGCCGGGCAACTGCTCAGTGCTGCATTTTGCGTTTGACGATGCGGCCGATACGTTTGAACTGGTCGAAGTCTTTACGCAGGAAGACTACGCGCGCGAGCTGGGGCTTGAACCGCTCGTGGCTACTGCGGGTCCGCAGCGCGGATAACGCGAGCGCGGCGGCACGGGTCGTCGGCATAACTTCTCGACGCAAAAGGGGCGGAGATGCATGTACCTGCTGCATCTCCGCCCCCTGTTTGTTGGGCTGCCGATTTTTATGCTGGACGGTCTGGTCTTGCTAGAACCGCGCGACCTGGTGCGTGAGCAGACCCGTCGGAACCTGCGCCGCGCCGCCGCTGACCTGCGCGGCGGGGAAGAGCGCAGCTACGGCAAAGTTGAACGGCTCTTTGCCCGTGTAGGTGCCGGCGGCACGTGCATCGTCGGTCAGGAGCTGTGATGCCTCGACTAGTGCGACAGCGTAGGCAGGGTCGTCGGCCAGTGCCGGCTCCGGCGCCTGGTCGAGCATGGCGCGGATGGCCCCGACGGCGTCCTCGCGCTTGACCTCCCACACGCGGTGCGTAATGCCGGCGGGGTCGGTGACGGCATAGAGTGAAGCGCCCTCTTTTGCGGCGCCGAGGATGATATCCATGACGGGAGAGGCTTCGTAGACAAGCGTTACGGGACGGGGCTGTACCTTGAGGTCGGCGATTGCGCGCGCAGCGGCGGTCGTATCGGCGGCAACCGCGTCGCCGCCCGCCAGCGCACCAACCGGGCAGATCGCCACGACACCCGTCACACGTCCCGGCTCGCCCGAGCATTCGTACACGTAATACGCCGCACCCGGGTCCTTGAGCATCAGACCATCGGCAATGGCTCCGCGCAGAGCATCGTTGCCGCTCAGGATGCTGCCCATTGCAGGCAGCGCCTCGAGCACGCGGTCCTGAGCCGGGCGGATGCAGGGAAACGGAAGTGCTTTCATGGGCGGTCCTAACGCACGAGTCGGTTTGTTCGCGGCTTATTATGCCCCAACTTGGCCGCTCGCGTCCCAGAGCACGTTATCGGCGAGCGCGATTAGCACCTGCTGACAACGAACGATATCGGCGTGGGGCACATATTCGTTGGGCTTGTGCGCGAGCGCGAGCGACCCGGGACCGTAGCTCATGCAATTGCGGTTACCTGTCTTGCCGGCAATGACGGCGGTGTCGGTGTAGCCGGTAAAGAAGCCGACGGTCGTGTCCGCGTCCGTCACGTCATCGGCGGCACGCTTGAGCGCTGCTAGAAGGGGAGAGTTCGGGTCGCGCTCGATGGCGGGGCGGTCGCCCGTCACGGTGTAGCTGCCATGGCAACCGGGAACGGCGGCTTCGGCGACGGCGATGGCCTGCTCTACCATGCGCGTCGCGGCGGCCGTATCGGTCGGAGGCGTCAGACGCATGTCGACCCAGGCTTTGGCGCGGTCGGGTACGACGTAGGGGCGATATCCGCCCTCGATTTGGCCAAACGTGATGGTCGAAGGCCCCAGCTCATCGTGCGCGGGCAGCGCCATAAACGCGCGACGGAGCGAACACACGACCTCGGCCATGGCGGCGACGGCATCCGCGCCCTTCCAGGGCTGGCTCGCATGCGCCGTCACGCCAGTCATTTCAATCTCGAACCACGTACGCCCCTTGTGCGCCACCTGGATCTGTCCGTCGGTGGGCTCGGTGTCCAGCACCCATTCACGCGAGCCGACCCAGCCAGCATCGATCGTGGCCTCTGAGCCGCGCATAAAGTCCTCCTCGTCGACCGAGCAAATGAGTGAGAAGACACGGCGGGGCAGCTTGCCTTCTGCCGCCACGCGCTCGAGCGTATGGACCAGTGCGGCAATGGCGCAGGCCAGGCCACCCTTCATATCGCAGGCACCGCGGCCATAGAGTTTATCGTTGCGCACGATCGCTCCGAGCGGCGGAATGTCCGCGTCCCAGCCATCGCCCAGTGTAACGGTATCCATATGGCAGATATAGACGAGCCGTGGCTCGTCGCTCAGTCCCGGCACGGTGACCATAAGGTTGCGGCGCCCGGGCAGCACCTCGAGTTCCTCAACCTGCACGGCATCGAGTACCGGATGGCTCAGCTGCGCCAACCGTTCCTCAACCAACGCTTTGATATAGCGTTCAATCTCGCCCTCATACGCACCTGGGTCGGAACTGTCGATCCGCACGAGCCCTTGCGTAAGCCGCCAGGCAAAATCTGTATCAACCATAGGCACCTCACAGATAGTTAGGTCAACATACAGATTGTATGCCAAGAAGCGGCTCGGTGCATTTAATGGAGCGCTCACAAAAACGGGGGCGCCTCTCGTGCGAAAGGCACCCCCGCGGGCATTCAATGTCAGTGACGGGCAGGCCACATGGGGAGCTGCCCGTCAGGTCAGTCGGCGCTACTTGATCACGCGCACGCGATACATCGACGGAATCTGCTTGAGCGCCTCGATGGTGCTGCTGTCTAGGTGTTCGTCGGTGTCGAACATGGTGTAGGCGTTCTCGCCGGCGGACTCGTTGGTCATACGCTGCACGTTGGCGTTGTCCTTGGCCAGGATGGCCGTGATCTGGCCGATCATGTTGGGCACGTTGGCATGCAGGCAGGCAATGCGGCTTGCGGCGCGCGCCTTGCCCATGCTGCAGGCGGGGTAGTTGACGCTGTGTGCGATGTTGCCGTTCTCCAGGTAATCCTTGAGCTCGCTGATGGCCATGTCGGCGCAGTTGGCCTCGGCCTCGCCGGTGCCGGCGCCCGAGTGCGTGGTGATAAACGTATTGGACATCTTGACCGTCTTGGGCGTGGCGAAGTCGCAGCTAAACCAGCTGAGCTTGCCCTCGCGCAGGGCGGCGTCGACGGCGTCCTCGTCAATGATGGTTTCGCGCGCGTAGTTGATGAGCACGGCGTCCGGTGCCAGCAGGTTAATCTGCTCGGTGCTGATCATGCCGATGGTGTCGGCCTTGCTGGGCACGTGCACGGTGAGGTAGTCGCAGCCGCGGCAGAGATCCTCGAGCGTGCCCACGCGCTGCACCTCGCGGCTCAGCACCCACGCGTGCTCGACGGAAATGAACGGGTCGTAGCCGTAAACGTCCATGCCCAGGTCGACGCAGGCGTTGGCGACCTTGGAGCCCACGTTGCCCAGGCCGATGACGCCGATGCGCTTGCCCTTGAGCTCGCGGCCCACAAAGGCCTTCTTGGCCTTCTCGGCATCGACCTGGATCTCGGGGTCGTCGGCGTTGTCGCGCACCCAATTCATCGACTGCACGACGCCGCGGCTCGAAAGCACCAGCATGCCCAGGACGAGCTCCTTGACGGCGTTGCTGTTGGCGCCGGGGGAGTTAAAGACGACGACGCCCTTCTTGGCGTACTCCTCGACGGGGATGTTGTTGACGCCGGCGCCGCAGCGGGCGATGGCGCGAATGCCCTCGGGCAGCTCGTAGCCGTGCAGGTCGGTGGAGCGCATCAGGATGGCGTCGGCCTCCTCGGCGGTGCCTACGAACTCGTAGCCCTCGCCAAACTCGACCTTGCCGTCTTTGGTAATGTCGTCGATGGTCTTAATCTTGCGCATGGAAAACTCCTTAGCAGGTTTGTCTAAAACAAGTGGTTTGAAGTGGCTGGTCGGCCCGCGCGTTGCGGGCTAGTTAGATCGGGGACTCAAACTATGCTGCGCTTCGAAGTCCTTCATGTACGAGGCCAGTGCCCGCACGTCTTCCATGGTTACGGCGTTGTAGACGCTGGCGCGCATACCGCCCACCAGGCGATGGCCCTTGACGTTTTGAATCTGGTGCCCGGCCGCGCCTGCGACAAAGGCCGCGTCGAGTTCGGCGTCGCCGGTGCGGAAGGTGACGTTGGCGATGGAGCGGCTGTCGGCCTGCGTAGTGCTATGGAACAGCTCGCTGTGCTCGAGCAGGTCATAGAGCAGATTGGCCTTGGCCCAGTTGCGCTCGGCCATGGCGGCAAGTCCGCCGGTTTTCTCAACCCAACGGAACACCTTGCCGCATACATAGATGCCAAAGGTGTTGGGCGTGTTGAGCATGGAGCCCTTGGCGGCCTGGGTCTTAAGGTCCAGGTACTGCGGCGTCTGCGCAAAGGCGGGGCCATCTGCGATGAGATCGTCGCGCACGATGATCACGGTCACGCCCGCGGCGCCGGCGTTTTTCTGCGCGCCGGCGTAGATGAGGCCGTAGCGCTCAACGTCGAGCGGCTGCGATAGGAAGCAGCTCGAGACATCGGCGACCAGCGGCACATCGCCACAGTTGGGCAGCTCGTGGTACATGGTGCCAAAGATGGTGTTGTTCTGGCAGATGTAGACGTAGTCGAGCCCGTCGCCCGCGGTCTCGGTGGCAATGCGCGCGTTGATGTCGGCCATGGTGGGTATGCGGTCGAAATTGGTGTCCTCGGAGCTCGCGAGTAGCACGGCCTCGCCGTACTTGGCGGCTTCTTTGTATGCCTTGTTGGCGAAGTTGCCGGTCACGACGTAGCCGGCGCGGCCGCGGCGCATGAGGTTCATCGGGATGCCCGCAAACTGTAGCGTGGCGCCGCCCTGCAAAAACAGGACACGGTAGTTGTCGGGGATGCTCAGCAGGCGGCGCAGGGTTGCCTCGGCGTCGTCGATGATCTGCTGGTACATGCTAGATCGATGGCTCATCTCGAGCACGGACATGCCGCAACCGCGGTAGTCCATCATCTCGTCGGCGATCTCGGCGAGCACGCTTGTGGGCAGCGCTGCCGGGCCAGCTGAGAAGTTGTGCACACGTGCCATCTTCTAGTCTCCCTCGTAGTCGTTTGAACGTTCGGGATACTTTAGCACAGTGCAGCGCCAGGCGCGACCGCATCACGGTAAAACTCGACTGCGCCGCTATGATTTACAGGATGGTTACATGGGGGAGGGGTGCTTTAATCCTCAGGCAAATCCGAATCTGCGAGCGAAGGCATGAGGTTCTCTAGGCCCTTGATCTCTTCGTCGCAAATTAGCTACCTCCTGGTCACTACGACGCCAGCGTGGCAATGACGGCTTCGTCGCCGGCGTATATTAGGGTGTTGCCATCGGGGATGATCGTCTGGCCTTCGCGCTTGAGCATCACCACAATAAACGGATGCTTGCCTTGCGGCATATCGCGAAGACGCTGGCCGGCCAGGCGACCGTGGGGCGTCACGGTGACCTCGCGCAGCGTAACCTCGGCACGCTCTTCAAACGTCGGCGCGGCCATCACCAGCAGGTCGCCTTCCTCAATCACGGTATCGCCGTTGGGCAGCACCGGGTGCGCACCGTCGCGCAGCACCAAGACCACCAGCATGTTCGTTGCGCTGCCAATATCGGCGAGCGAGCGTCCGGCAAACGGATGGCCCGCGCCCACCTTGAGTTTGACAAACGACATGCCGTCCTCGTCGCGGTAGTCGTTAAAGGTGCGGCGCACGTCGCCGGTCGCATCGATCATATCGAGCTTCTTCGCCACCGCCGGCAGTAGCGAGCCCTGCACCACAATGCTCGACACGGCAATCACAAATACCAGGTCAAACAGGTCGTGTCCGCCGGGAACGCCGGCCACCACGGCAAAGAGGCTAAAGACGACCGACGCGGCGCCGCGCAAACCCGCCCAGCTTACGAGCGCGACCTGGCGGGGGTTCGTCTTAAAGGGCGCCAGGAGCACGCCGACGGCGATGGGACGGCTCACGAAGAGCATAAACGCCATGAGCGTCAGGCCCGGCAGCAGCATCTGCGGCAGGCGCGCGGGCGTCACGAGCAGGCCGAGCAAGAAGAAGATCGTCATCTCTGCCATCTCGGTGAGAGTGTCAAAGAAGTGCGCCATCTCGACCTTGCCGGTGATGTCGCTGGCACCCAGCACAATGCCGGCCAGGTATACAGCCAAAAAGCCGTTGCCGCCCAGATAGCTTGGTAGCGCGTAGGCGACGATGGCCACGGTGAACAAAAAGATGGTCTGCGCGTCCTTGGCCGTTGCGTGCGCGCGTTCAATCAGGCGGCCCGCCGCCCAGCCGATGGCAAGGCCCAGACCCGCGCCCAGGATAATCTGCTTGGCCAGCAGCACGGGAATGTTGATGCCGCCGCCGGCCGCGAGGGTCGCGAGCACGGCGGTGAGCATATAGGCGACGGGGTCGTTGGAGCCCGATTCGACCTCGAGCAGCGAGTCGGTGCCGCCCTTCAGCGAAAGGTTGTGCTCGCGCAGCACGCTAAAGACGCTGGCTGCGTCGGTGGATGCCACGACCGATCCCAGCAGCAGGCCGCCGATCCAGTCGAAGCCCAGCACAAAGTGGGCGAACACGCCGGTGATGCCTGCGGTGATGACGACGCCGAGCGTGCTCAGCAACACCGCGGGCGCGGCGACGGGCTTGGCGCGGTCGATGTTGGTGTTAAAGCCGCCGTAGAACATGATGAACAGCAGCGCCGTGCTGCAGACGGTTTCGGTGAGCGCATAGTCGCTAAAGTCGATGTGCGCCGGACCGTTGACGCCAAGCAGCATGCCGAGTGCGATAAAGATGAGCAGGGTGGGGAAGGGGAGTTTTTTGCCGACGGGTTTGATGGTCAGGCACAGAATAATAACGAGGCCGATAAAGAGAAGGATCTGGTTCATGGATGGTGTCCGCTCCTGGGTGGTTGGCGTGGCACGGTCAGTTGTCTGCGGTTATTTGTACCCAAAGATGGTGGGTTTATGGGGTTGGATTGCGGGCGTGCGCGATATCGTCATAGACGGCCGCCGTCTTTGCCTCTGCTCGGAAACCCTTTCCAGCTTTATTGCAACGGAGTACAATGGGTAACGTTTAAGTTCAACTTGAAGTTTTAGTTGCGGCGCCGGGCTTCGGCCGCAATGCAAGGAGAGGCGTACCATGGCGATCTATGTGACATCTGATGCTCACGGGCACGTGCGTGCGCTTGATGAGGCCCTGTCTAAGATCTCGTTGACGTCCGACGACACGCTGTACGTGCTGGGCGACATGATCGATCGCGGGCCCGATCCGGTCGGCGTTATTAAGCTCGTGCGCTCGCTGCCCAACGCCCACGTGCTCAAGGGTAATCACGAGCAGATCATGCTCGATGCCATCATTGGTCAGGATCCGCTCGATGCCGAGACCTGGGATATCAACGGTGGCTGGACGACGCGCGAGCAGCTCAACGACATGGAATTTGAGGCATACGAGGAGCTCGTGCGATGGATGGCCGCGCTGCCGCTCTACGCGGTGGTCGAGACCGAGGAGCGCCCGTATCTGCTGGTACACGCCGGCATTCAGACCGAGGCGGCGCGGGCGTTTTTGCTTGAGCATGGCGTCGATTGTGCCGGTGGCGTTGGAGCGGTGGGTGCCGATCGCGAGCTGCTGCAGCAGATGCTCGCGGTGCAGTCGTCCGATGACCTGCTATGGATTCGTCACAGCTATTGGGATGTGCCGACCGGGCTGCTTTCTGCCGAGGGCAAGGGCCCGGTCGTGGTGAGCGGTCACACGCCCACGGTATCGCTTGGGCGCTATTGCGAGGTCGGTGGTCTGGCGGGGCTCGATGAGGAATCGGGACGAGGGCAGATCGTGCGCTTGGGCGGCGAGGACACTGCCGGTGTGCCCGATCGTATCGATATCGACTGCGCCGCCGCCACCGGCTCCGAGTTCGGTCGCGTGGGCATCCTGCGGCTCGATGATGGGGCGGAGTTCTACGCGAATATTCGCCCCGGGGAATAACGGTGCAAGGGGTAGCTAATTTGGGACGGGGCTTTTTTGACTACTTTTGCCCTTCTGCCCGCTAATTGATTTCTCTGGGACGGGGATTAGATAATCATTTGGCTGCCCGCTGGCTAAGTGAGTAGACTTTTTTGGAAATGCCGAGCACCCAACATATTTGCCTCAATAAAACCGCAGGTCACAGACTTGTGCTCTGTCGGTGTGGTCGGGGATTCGGTAAAAGTCTACTCACTTAGTTTTGCGTGTCCGCAACGAGACCCCAGCCGGGGTGATTCCACCGCAAATTAGCTGCTCCCATCGCCGCAATTAGGCGCCGTATGGGTTGCGGTCGCGTTCGATGCGTTGGCGGATGTGGGCGTACTCGATAATCAACAGTACCAGCAGTAGGGCCATGATGGCTAGGTAACTCACGACGGCGCCCATCAGGCCGAGCAGGTTGATCAGAATCACCGGCAAAACCACGCTCACGGCAAAACAAATCAGGTAGACCTTGGTGACGTCTCCAGCGTGGCGCAGCACCGTGATGATAGCGTAGATAAAGTCGATGGCCGCGGTGATGCCGCCGGCGACGACCATCAGCAGCGCCAATGTGCGGTAGCGCTCAAAGTTGAGGCCGTACATATAGCTCATGAGGGGAATACCGGGACCTGCCATAAATGCGGCGCACACGCCGGTGATGACCACGATCAGCGCCATAACGGCAATAATAATCAGGTCAAAGCGACGACGCTTGCGAGGATTAGCCCAAATGCTCGACAAGCGCAGGAGCTGCGGTTTATAGACAAATCCAATGCTCAACAGAATAGCCTGAGCTGGAAAAAACAGGGCATTAAAGTACAGCTGGTATTTGTAGGCCAGTGTTCCTTCCATCACAAACTTGGGCATGCTCTCGATAAGATTGAACAGGAATAGCGCGCCAAAGAGTGGGGCGCACTGGACAAACAGGTGGCCGACCTCGCGCAGGCTTACGCGGCGCGATTTTTCGGTCTCGAGCAGGGCGAGCGGCGCGGTGACCAGCACGAGCGAGGCGATCGCGGCGATGCCCATGGCCATGGCCGCGATGGGCATGCTGCGCGTGAGGAACAGCGCCACGCTGAAGACAGCGATGACGCCGACGGAGCGTAGCGTTTGGCTCATGCCAGCCAGGTAGAGCTTGTCGGCCTGCTGCAGGCGGCCTTCGTACGCGTCGGCGACGCCGTCGATGACCTTATACAGGTAGACGCCCAGGCCGATCGTCGCCATCTGCGTGTCATAGCCGCGGGCGCTGCTGTACATGAGGCCGCAGCCTAGGGCGAGCGCTCCGCAAAGCCAGCGGTTGAGCTGGTAGGAGGCAAAGGACGTCTTTTCGTCGATGTCCGAGACCTGGAAATTGCGCACGCCGTAGTTGCACGCGATCATGATGAGCGTGCCGGTGACAAAGGCGATGGAGAACTTGCCGGCTTCTTCGGCGCCCACGAGCTGCGTAGACACGATGGTGAGCAACGGAAACGCCAGACCCCACACGGCGGTGCCGAGGGTGTTCCAAAGATAGTCACGGCTGGTGGCGTGCTCTTCGTATTCAGCCTCTTGCGTGGAGAACCCACCGCCGTAGACGGCGCCGAGCAGACGGTTCCACCAAGCGTCGACCATGCGGCGGACGGGGCCGGGCTCCCGATCGCGTTCGCGCCGGCGACGTGTGGCTTGGCTGCTATCGGGCCCGCCGGCGTTGCGCTGACTCAGCTCTTGGATGCGTGCGAGTTCCTCGGCAGTGTGCGAGGCAGGGAAGAGGCCGTTCTCGATGCGGCCGCCCTGGGCCTTCGCGGCGCCGTCTCTCGATGCAGCGGGGTTGGAGGTGCCGTTGCGGCGGGCGATGGCGCGGCGAATGCTATCGAGGGGCGTGATGCTCAAAGCGGAGTCCTTTCTATTGCTGCGCTTTAGTATAGACGCGACGGTGTTCGCTCGTGTTTTTGAACGGATTGTTCAATAATTTCGGCGGGCGGCTGTAATTTGTCGGTAAACGTGCGGTATCCTGTTGAAGTTTTGTGACACCCCCGATGCCGCCCACGCGGTACCAAGGAGCTTCTACCTATGGACGTCGCCGCATTCTTACTGGCTCTTGTGCCGATTATTTGGCTGGTCGTGATGCTGCTGTGCTTTAAATGGCCAGCTTGGAAGGCCGCTATCGGATCGTTTGTCCTTTCGTGCTTGCTTGCCTTCGCATGGTGGCGCCTGCCGGCAGCGCAGATCGCGACCGCCTCGCTCGAAGGTTTTTTGATGGCTCTGTGGCCCATCGTCCTGGTGATCATCGCCGCGGTGTTCACGTATAACCTGTGCGTTCGTACGGGCGCCATGGACGTGATCGGCAGCATGATCACCTCCATCAGCAGCGACCGCCGTCTGCTGGCGCTGCTCGTGGCTTGGTGCTTCGGTGGCTTTATGGAGGGCATGGCCGGCTTCGGTACCGCTGTCGCCATTCCCGCCGGCATGCTCGCGGGCCTGGGCTTTGAGGCCGTGCCTGCCGTGCTCATCTGCCTGCTGGCCAATGGCGTGCCCACGCCCTACGGCTCCATCGGCATCCCCACGGTGTCCGTTGCCGACCTGGTGGGTCTGGATTCCCTGCACCTGGCGACCGTTCAGCTGGTGCAGCTCGCACCGTTCTTTGTGCTGATGCCGCTATTTATTGTGCTGGTTGCGGGCCGTGTTGCCGATGGCCAGGGCAATGCCGCGAGTGTGGGCGAGCGCCTGCACGGTGTTGCCGGCGTGGCGTTGCTCTCCGGCGTGTCGTTTGTCGGCGCGGCTCTGGTCGTTGCCATGTTTGTGGGCCCTGAGCTTGCCGTGGTCGTGGGCTCCATCGTGTCGCTCGCGCTGACCGCTGCGCTTGCCGTGCGCGCCGAGAAATCCGGTCACCTGGACGCTCGCTTCCATATGAATATCGAGGCCGGGGAGAAGCTCACCGTTAAGTCGGCGCTTTCGGCCTGGTCGTGCTTCATCCTGATTTTTGTGTTGCTGCTGGGCACGTCTAACCTGGTGCCCGCCGTGCATGCTGCGCTCGCGCCGTTTGCGAGCCATGTGCAGGTGTATTGCGGTGAGAATCCCGGTATGCTTACGTTTTCGTGGATCAACACGCCAGGCGTCTGGATTTTCCTGGCGGCGTTTGTCGGCGGCGCCATTCAGGGTGCTTCGCCGCGCATGATGGGCGAGGTGCTGGCCGCGACCGTCAAGCAGATGATGCCGACGGTTATCACCATGCTTTCGGTGCTGGGCTGCGCCAAGGTGATGGGCTATGCCGGCATGATTTCGTCGATCAGTGCGTTCTGCATCGCCGTCGCCGGTGGGCTGTACCCGATTCTGGCTCCGTGGATCGGTGCGGTTGGTGCGTTTGTGACCGGCTCGGGCACGTCCTCGGGCATGCTGTTTGGCCCCATTCAGAGCCAGGCTGCCACTGCGCTGGGTGTGAGCGACTACTGGATGGTCGCATTGAACGCCCTGGGCGTCGCCGCCGGTAAGATGATCTCGCCGCAGACCCTCGCCATTGGTCTTGCCGCCGTGCACGTGCGCGATAAGGATGCCGAACTCCTGGGCGCCGTCCTGCCCTACGCTGCCGGCATGCTGGCCCTGATGAGCGCCATAGCCATGCTCGGCCAAAACCTGCCGCTGTAGTCGGCACTTAGGGACGTTCCTTATGTGCCGGCACTTTGGGAACGTCCCTAAGTGCCGGCATCCGGGGGCGCTCCTTGAATGTTGCCTGTTCAAGAGTGTTCCCAATGACTAGGCGTTTAAAAACGTCCCCAATGACTAGGCCGCTTGCCTGCGATTTTTGACCGTTGGGCGGGCTTGCCGCCCTTGCCGCAAAAACGTTTTTGCATATCGGGTACAACGGGCTTTACGTGAGTAAAGTGCGCGTCGCGTCCACGTGTCGCGTTTTTAAAGGAGGCCCCATGCCTGGTGTTACCCCTGCAGAAGTTCTGTCCAACTTTGGTATTACGCTCGTTGAAGATCCCGCCGAGAATCAACCCCGTCTGCTGGTGGACCTGCCGGCGGCAGAGCTTGTCGAGCACGCTATTCGTCGCAAAGAGGGCCGTATGGCTTCTAATGGCGCGCTCGTGATCGAGACGGGGGAGCGCACTGGTCGTTCGCCCAACGATCGTTTTATCGTTGACACCCCCGATGTTCACGACAAGATTGCCTGGGGCGCCGTCAACCGCCCGCTGTCCGTCGAAAGCTACGAGGTCATCAAAGCCGGCATCGTCGACTATCTCAACGAGCACGATGTGTTCGTCACGCGCGGCATGGCGGGCGCCGACCGCAACCACACGCGTCGCCTGCTTGTTGCCTGCGAGCGTGCCAGCCAGGCACTCTTCATTAAGCAAATGCTCGCCCGTCCGCTCGCCCGTGAAATCGCGCGCACCGGCGAGCCCGACTTCTGCGTGCTCGCGGCACCCGGCTACCAGTGCGACCCTGCCATCAAGGGCCTCAACTCCAGCGCCGCGGTGGTCATCAACTTCCAGGAGCGCGTGATTCTGGTCGCGGGCACCGGCTACTCCGGTGAGATCAAAAAGTCCATCTTCAGCGTCATGAATTACCTGCTGCCCGTCGAGGATGACGTACTGCCCATGCATTGCTCGGCCAGCATGGATCCCGTCACGCACGAGACCGCGATTTTCTTTGGCCTGTCGGGCACCGGCAAGACCACGCTTTCGGCCAACCCCACGCGCCTGCTGATCGGCGACGACGAGCACGGTTGGTCCGACATGGGCATCTTTAACGTCGAGGGCGGCTGCTACGCCAAGTGCGAGGGCCTGGACGTGTTCCACGAGCCCGAGATCTTCAACGCCGTCCGCTTTGGCGCCATCTGCGAAAACGTGGTGCTCGACGAGAATCGCAAGCCCAACTACGACGACGTCTCGATCACGCACAATACGCGCGTGGCCTACCCTGTGGAGCACATTCCCAACGCGTGGACCAAGGGCATGGGCACCACCCCGAGCGTCGTGCTGTTTTTGACCTGCGATGCCTTTGGCGTGCTGCCGCCCATCTCGCGCCTGACGGCCGACGCCGCCATGTATCACTTTGTGACGGGCTTCACCGCCAAGATCCCTGGCACCGAGGTCGGCGTCACCGAGCCCACGCCCACGTTCTCCTCGCTGTTTGGTGAGCCGTTTATGCCGCTCGATCCTATGGTCTACGCCAAGATGCTCGGTGAGCGTATCGCCGACGGCCGCACGCGCGTCTATCTGGTCAACACCGGCTGGATTGGCGGCGGCTACGGCGTGGGTCATCGCATCGAGCTGGCCTACACGCGCTCACTGGTCGCTCGCGCCCTCGACGGCACCATCGAGGACAGCGAGTTTGTGCACGACGATATCTTTAATGTCGACATTCCCACTACGTGCCACGGTGTGCCCGATGGCATCCTGGTGCCGCGCCAGTACTGGCAGAGCACCGCGCGCTACGACGAGGCGGCGCACAACCTGGCGGTGATGTTCGAGGAGAACTTCGAGAAGAAGTACTCGCACCTGCCCGAGTCCGTCAAGGCTGCCGGTCCGCACGCCCAGGTGTCCGCCGACGTCCGCCATCGCGGCCGCGGCTTGCTGGGGCTCCGCCACTAGCGTCGCCTCAGACCCAAAACCACCACAAAGGGGACAGGCACCTTTGTGGTGGTTTTGCTCGCGCGGATGACTCAGGTTACAATACGCCTGACATATCGCCCCCTTCTCCGGATGGGGGCAGCGTAAGCGCTCTTGTGGCGGCACCGTAGGACTTTGAAGGTGGCCGTCGTAAGGGCGCTTTTTAGGTGCCCTCGCTCGGGCGCGCACAATGAAGGGAGAGCGTATGAAGAGCTTTATTGCCGAGGATTCATTCTGGGAGCTGTTTCCGCGGGCAGCGGTCGGCGTTGTGGTTGTGAAGGGCATGAAGCCCGCGGCTCAGATTCCTCAAGAGGACGTGGACGCGATTGCGGCGCTGCTCGATCGCGCCAACATCGATGCGGAACGCCACCTGACGAGTGATACCATCAGCGAGAATGCGCCGGTTAAGGCTTGGCGTGACGCGTACCGGCTGTTCAAGACCAAGAAGGGCGCGCGTTGCTCAGTTGAGAACCTGCTCAAACGCGTGCTCAAAGGGAAGCCGGTGGGCCACATCACGCCGGCGGTGGACATCTATAACACGGTGTCGCTGTCCTACGCGCTGCCCGTTGGCGGCGAGGACCTGCATGCGATTGAGGGAGATCTTCGCTTGAAGGTGACCGACGGTGGCGATGCGTTCTTGCCACTTGGCGAGGAAGCGGATGACCCGACGCTGCCCGGCGAGCTCGCCTACATTGACGATGCGGGCGCCGTGTGCCGCTGCTGGAACTGGCGCGATGGCGTTCGAACGGCTCTATCCGACGATTCGGCCGACGCATTCCTGGCGATTGAGTGCGTAGAGCCCGAGCGAATGGGGGACTGCCAGGCTGCCATCGATCGCTTGGCCGAGCTGCTTGAGCGCTATCTGGGAGCGACGGTTGTCGTTAAGACGCTTGTGACCCGCGACAATCCCTGTGTGGAGCTGTAGCGGCGCCTAGAACCTATTGATGCCCAAAACCACCACAAAGGCGCCTGTCCTTTGTGGTGGTTTTTATGTTGATGGGTCAACAAATGAGGCACGCAGGGCTGGCGTCCGCTGGGTACGGTTAAGATGTTAACCCGTTAGCATCATGCAAGCGAAAGGCGGTCGTCTCCCATGCAGCAGAACGACGAGACACGTTTTGAGGATTTTGTCGGACTGATCAGCGGGCTCTACAAGGAGATTCAGCGCATCAAGACGTCCGAAGGCGCAAGGCTCGGCCTTAAGGGCTCCGACGTCATGTGCCTGTACTATCTTGAGCGCAGCAAGGACGGCCTGACCGGCGCCGACCTCGCCCGCATGGCAGGCGTGACCCGCGCCGCCGTCTCGCGTACGCTGGCGCATCTGGAGGAGGGTGGCTACGTCGAGGTCGATGATTCGGGCGATGCCGCCGTTAAGTATCGTGCTCCGGTGCGCCTGACCGCTCTGGGCGGCGAGAGCATGAGCGAGGCGGACCGCATCATTCGCGAGGTGCTCGATACCACCGGTAAGGCTATGGGTGTGGAGCAGCGCGAGCAGATGTATGCGTCGCTGCGCACGATTCTCAATACCCTGCGCGAGATCTAAGGCCGCCAAGGCATTTGCTTCCAATTAACAACTGCATAGTCCCGTTTGAGTGCGTATGCCGTGCCGGGGCATTGCTGTCAAAATTCCCCGCGAGAGGTCCGCGAAAGAAAGGATTCGCTATGTCCATTCGTATTATTACCGATTCCGCGAGCGATATGTCGCCGGCTGAGCACCCCGCTCTGCGTGTTCTGCCGCTGTCCGTCACCTTTGGCACCGATGTGTACATGGATGGCGTCGACATCGATCACCAGCGCTTTTACGAGATGCTCGTGGAGCGCGATGAGCTGCCCAAGACCGGCCAGGTCAACCCGTACGCGTTTTCGCAGGCTATTGCCGAGGCGCGTGATGCCGGCGATGAGGCTGTGATTATTACCGTGGGCGCTAAGCTTTCGGGCACCAATCAGAGTGCCCGTACCGCACTTGCCGAGGCGCCGGGCGGCGACGTGTACGTGGTGGATAGCAACAACGTCACTCTGGGTGAGCGTGTCCTGGTCGAGTATGCCCTGCGCCTGGTGGACGAGGGCCGTAGTGCGGCCCAAATCGCGGCGGCCGTCGAGGCCGTCCGTGACCGCGTGGTCGTCATCGGCCTGCTCGAGACGCTGGAGTACCTGGTTCGCGGCGGTCGTCTATCTGCTGCGGCCGGCGCCGTGGGCACGCTGCTCAACGTGAAGCCGGTCGTGGCCGCCGAGGACGGCCTCATCGTGCAGTTGGGCAAGGCGCGCGGTTCCAAGAACGGTCGAAACCTGTTGAACCAGAAGGTTGAGCAGGCTGGCGGCGTCGACTTCTCCATGCCGCTGGCGCTTGGTTATACGGGTCTTTCGGACGCGGTGCTCAAGAAGTATATCGAGGACAGCGCCGCGCTGTGGGCCGGCCATGCCGAGAACGAGCTGCCCATCCACACCATCGGCGCCACCATCGGCACCCACGTAGGCCCCGGCGCCGTCGCCGTAGCCTTCTTCCAGCCCGCCAACTAACCGACCTGCCATAAACCACCACAAAGGGGACAGGCACCTTTGTGGTGGTTTATGCTTTTCCGGGTGGAAGGGAGCGAGCAATGGCGTCTGAGGGCTTTTTTGAACGGGTGTACGAGGTGGTCGAGCAGATCCCCGAGGGGATGGTCGCCACGTATGGCCAGGTGGCGCTGCTTGCCGGTCGTCCACGAAGTGCGCGGTACGTGGGGTATGCCCTGCATAGTAATCCGCGCCTCGGCGAGATTCCCTGTCACCGCGTGGTGTTTGCCGACGGGCACATATGCGAGGGCTTCGCTTTTGGCGGTCCCGATGCTCAACGTGAGCTTTTGCTAGGGGAAGGTGTGGCGTTTAAGGACGACATGCACGTCGACTTGGCCGCCTGTCGCTGGCCTGCCGGGCTCTAGCGGTTCTGCCGTGGCGAAAACCACCACAAAGGCGCCTGTCCCCTTTGTGGTGGTTTTACGCTGTAGGTTTACCAGAGCTAACTTATGGAGAAGGTGTGGTGGCGTACTTTGCCATCAGAAAGTAAACCACGGTGAACTATATTGGTTTCAGCAACGGAGCAGGCAATAGGCGATGAAAAAGCCTGCCCTGTTGAGTTTGATTCGCATTCCTCCCCTCTGTGTGATTCAACGGTGTACTTCGGGAACAGGCCCGCTGGCAACTAACTGCCAGCGGGCCTGTTCCTGTTTCGGGGAGAAATCTAATCTTACCGTCTATGTTGTGCGAAAGCGCTTTGCCTAGTACACCATGCCCATGGCGTCCTGAACCTCGGCCAGGGTCTGCTCGGCGATCTCGTTGGCGCGACGATTACCTTCGTGCAGCACGTCCTTCACGTAATCCAAGTCGTTCTCGTAGCGCTGGCGACGCTCGCGGATCGGGGCGAAGTACTCGTTGACGGCCTCGGTCACGTACTTCTTGAGCTGGCCGGAGCCGCCCATGCCGATCTCCTCGGCAATCTCGACCTCGGAGCGACCGGTGCAGATGGCGGCCGTCGAAAGCAAACCGGACACGCCGGGGCGGTTCTCGGGATCGAACGTGATCATGCGCTCGGAGTCGGTCTGGCTCTTTTTGATGCGCTTGGCCGTTTCCTCGGCGGTCATCGAGATGTTGATGGCGTTGCCGTAGCTCTTGCTCATCTTGCGGCCGTCCAGGCCGGGCAGCAGCGGGGTCTCGGACAGCAGCGCGTCGACCTCGGGGAACACCTTGCCGTAGCGGTTGTTAAAGCGGCGGGCGATGGTGCGGGTGAGCTCGATGTGCGGCAGCTGGTCACGACCGACGGGCACCACGTTGCCCTTGCAGAACAGGATGTCGCAGGCCTGATGCACCGGGTAGGTGAGCAGAAGGCCGGTAAGCTCATGGCCCGAGGCCTCCATCTCGGCCTTGACGGTGGGGTTGCGCGCCAGCTCGGCCTCGGACACCAGCGACAGGAACGGCAGCATGAGCTGGTTGGCGGCGGGCACGGCGGAGTGCGCGTAGATCATGGTCTTGTCGGGATCGATACCGCAGGCAAGGTAGTCCATGACCATGTTGTACACGTTGTCCTGGATGTGCTCGGTCGTGTCGCGGTCAGTGATGACCTGGTAGTCGGCGATGAGCACGTTGGTCTTGGCGCCCATGTTCTGCAGCTCAACACGGCCCTTGAGGGTGCCGAAGTAGTGGCCCAGGTGCAGACGGCCGGTGGGGCGGTCGCCGGTGAGCATGGTGAACTTCTCGGGCGTCTTGGTCAGGCCCTCGCGAATGGCGTTGCTCTTTTGCAGCGCGACTTCGTAGCTGTTCTCGTTTGGCATGATTGCTCCTAACGTATGTTCATGGGTCAAGATGATAACGCGTTTATTGGAGGGGTGGTGCGTAAGTAGGCGAGGGGCGGGAGAGGGACGCGCGTGGTGCGGCATGTGCGATGGGTGCGGCGCGGCCGTGCTTGGCTAACGGTGCCTTGGCACATCCTCGGCAGCTTGCCCTAGAGCTTGTGGTGGCGCTCTTCTTTGCGCTCCTCGGCTGCCTGCTCCTCCTGCTTAAAGGCGGGGTCGTCGGGGGTGACCAGTTCGTCCTCGTGCGTGCGCTTGTTGTAATGGTGGCGCAGCACGGGTTCAAACAGGTGCAGGTGCTTGGCAAAGGCCGCCGAGCCAATGGCAAGCACGGTAAAGATGAGCACGCGCATGGGCACCTCGACCTGATTGATGGCGGCGGCGCCGGCCGAAAGCATAATGCACCAGGCATAGATGAGCAGCACAGCCTGTTTTTGGTTGTAGCCTTCTTGGATCAGGCGGTGGTGGATGTGGCCCTTGTCGGCCTGCCCGATGCTAATGTGGGCGCGCTTGCGGCGCACGATGGCGCTAAACGTGTCGATGATAGGCACGCCGGCAACGATGAGCGGGATGATAAGCGAGGTGAGTGCGGCGGTGCGGCTCACGTTGAGCAGCGAGATGGAGCCCAGCGCAAAGCCCAGAAGCAGCGACCCCGAGTCGCCCAAGAAGATGCTTGCGGGGTTGAAGTTGTAGCGCAAAAAGGCCAGACAGGCGCCAAAGAGCGCAATGGAGAGCGCGGCGGCGTCGATGCGGCCCGAGAGAACGGCCATCGAAAACATGGTGAACGAGGCGATGCCGCAGATGCCCGTGGCCAAGCCGTCGAGGCCGTCGATGAGGTTAATGATGTTGGTGAATGCCACCAGATAGATTACGGTGATGGGGTAGGCGAGCCATCCGAGCATGATCTCGCCGGGAGCAAACGGGTTGACGATGACGCCGATTTTTAGGCCGCCCATGCAGGCGATAAGCGCGGCGAGGACCTGTCCGGCCAGCTTTTGCTTGGGCGTGAGCTGGAAGACGTCGTCGATAGCGCCGGTCGCAAAGATGACGGTAAAGGAGAGCGCCAGCATGGGATAGCTGATGTGCAGACGGGGGTGGGGCACCAAAACGGGTGGCCAGCCTAGGTACCAGGTGCCTAGGATTTGCACAATGCAGGCAACGACCAGGCCCAAAAACACCGCCGTTCCGCCCAAACGCGGGATGGGCTTGGTGTTGATGCGGCGCTTAGAAGGATAGTCGACGGCATCGAGCTTAATTGCCAAGCGCTTGACCAGGGGCACCGCGAGGAAGGTCGTGATAAAAGCCGCCGCTGCCACGCATAGGTACGGTATGTAGCTCGGGGATGAAGCCATGAATCTAAAAACCGCCAAGCGTCGAAGGAAAAGGTCAAAGGTTGCTACGCGGAAATGGCATAGCTGTCCCATGATACTCGACCGAGGGGGTGCGGAGGTTTGCACCGTGCGATTATCACGCGCATACCAGATATTGGAATGTTGTCGATGGCTTGTCGGGATGCCGGCGGGGATCCATATGGACTGTATGGTGATTTTCGGCAAAAGAAAACCACCCCCCACGTTACGAAAATGAACCCACCTAAAACAGGTGGGTGCCCTCATCGACTGTTCCAGCGTCCTTAACAACGAAGGATACCTGTACTAGGCACGACTGTGTGGGCTCCCTAAATAAACGCGACGGTTCACCCAGTTGCTCCGCGGGGGGCGGAATACCTACATCATAAAGCGGCACTTTATCGATTCCAGTCTTGACATTACAAAAATCGTGTCGGACGATTACGGCGCCTTAGGGACGGAGCCGTCTACCCGGTCTGGCCCTTTACGTTTGAGCTGCTGAATCGTTGTTTTGGAGCATGGTTTTATGCCGACGTCGTTGACCGAACTTTTTTCGCCCGCCTGCCATTTGTGTCCGCGTCGTTGCGGTGCGGCGCGCGATGAGGGCGCGCACGGCGTCTGCGGTGCTAACGACACGCTCAGGGTGGCCCGCGCCGCGCTTCATATGTGGGAGGAGCCGCCTATCTCGGGCGAGGCTGGTTCGGGCACGATCTTCTTTAGCGGCTGCTCGCTTAAATGTATCTACTGCCAGAACCACGAGATCTCGACCGGCAATTTTGGCCTTGAGATTTCGCCTGAGCGCCTGGTCGAGATTATGCTGGAACTGCAGGACCAGGGTGCCAACAATATTAATTTGGTGACGGCGACGCACTACGCGCACCTGCTGCCGGCTGCGATTGCCGCGGCACGGACGCGCGGGCTGGTCATCCCAATCGTCTACAACACGAGCGGTTACGAGCGCGCGAGTGCCGTGGCGGCGCTGGGCGACCTGGTCGATGTGTGGCTTACCGACTTTAAATATGCCGATGCCGGGCTTGCGCAGTCGCTCTCTCATATAAAGGATTACCCGCGTGTGGCCGTGTCGGGTCTGGCCCAGATGGCGCGCGAGATCGATCGCCGTGGGGGAGAGCTGGTGGACGAGGACGGGCTTATGAAGCGTGGCATGATCGTGCGTCACCTGGTGCTTCCGGGGCATGCAGACGATTCGTGTCGCGTGCTGGACCTGGTGTGGCAGACGGTGGGCGACGTGCCGATCTCGGTTATGAACCAGTACACGCCCAATGCGCTCATGCGCGAGCAGGGCGGCGACCTGGCACGCGCCGTGACGCGTGAGGAGTACGAGCAGGTGCTCGACCATGCCGACGACCTGGGTTTTACGACGATGTTCTGGCAAGAGGGCGGCGCGGTAGACGAGAGCTTCACCCCGGCCTTCGACACCACCGGTGTTCTTACCAGCGCAAAGTAGTGCGTTCGTCGATGATTTTTCTGGGACGGGGATAAAAAATCATCGAGAGGATCGCCTGTTCGAAAAGTTGCCAAAATAGCCGCGCCCCAAAAAGACTGGTTATTGGGCGTTGACAGTTGGCGAGCCGTAGGTAAAATATCGACTTGTCCTGGGGACGTAGCTCAGTTGGGAGAGCGCTGCCGTCGCATGGCAGAGGCCGAGGGTTCGACTCCCTTCGTCTCCACCCTTGGATTTGATAAGCCGCTGACATTGTGTCGGCGGCTTTTTTTAAAAGAAAGGGCTATACCATGGCCGAGCTTGAGTCCCAACCATTGTCCGACGAGGAGCGCGCTGAGTTGGAAGAGCTCCGCGCTGAGAAGGCCCGCCGCGAGGCTCGGGAAGAGGCCCGTCGCGAGCGTGAGGAGCTGGCTGCCCTGCGCGCCGAGCGTGCGAAGGCCGAGGAGGTCGCCTCGAACGCCGCATCCGAGCGCAAGCCCGCGCCCGCACCCAAGCCCGCTGCTGCGAAGCCTGCACCTGCCGCGCCCAAACCTCAGCCTAAAAAGGCCGCTCGTCCCAAGTCCGTCGAGCCCAAGCCGAGCCGTGACGAGATGACCTTTGCCCAGCGCATGGTTACCTCCAAGGAACCTACGGGCGAGAACGAGATCCCTGGCATGGCGCCGGCTCAAAAAATCATCATTGTCCTTGCCCTCATCGCGTTTGTCATCTTTATGGGCTACACGATCCTGACCAGCATGGGCCTGCTCTAACCTATTTGCATCGGGCGTCATGTCCGCATCCTCTGCTCTCGTCTAACCCTCAAATTCTGTACCACACATCCGAAAGGTCGCCCCATGGCTTTGACCGACATCTCGCATCCCACCGACATTGCAATGCTCACCGATCTGTACGAGCTCACTATGGCCCAGGGCCTGTGGGAGAGCAGCAAGGCCAATGATCAGGGTTGTTTTACCGCGTTTTACCGCGACCATCCCTTTGGCAGCGCCTATGCCGTCATGTGCGGCACCGCCGAGCTGCCCGAGCTGGTCGAGAACCTGCGCTTTACGCCCGAGGATATCGACTACCTCGCATCGCTTGAGGCCCCGGCCGGCGGCGCGATGTTCAAGCCTGGATTCCTCGACTACCTGCGCGATTTTCGCGCGCATGTAAACATCGACGCCGTGCCCGAGGGCGAGCTCGTCTTTCCGCGTGAGCCCATGGTGCGCGTCACCGGCCCCGCGCTGGAGTGCCAGCTGCTCGAGACGGCGCTGCTCAACATCGTCGGGTTCCAGACGCTTGTCGCCACCAAGACGGCGCGCGTGGTGCTCGCCGCCGACGGTCGCCCTGTGGCGGAGTTTGGCCTGCGCCGCGCCCAGGGTCCCGATGGCGGCCTGGCCGTTGCGCGCGCGAGCTACGTTGCCGGCTGCTCCTCTACGTCCAATGTGCTCGCCGGCCGCCGCTACGGTATTCCCGTCTTTGGCACGCATGCGCACAGCTGGGTGATGAGCTTCGATTCCGAGCTCGAGGCCTTCCGCGCCTTTGCCAAGTCGAGCCCCAAGAACTGCACGCTGCTCATCGACACCTACGATGTGCGCGAGGGCTGCGAGCATGCCATTACGGTTGCCAAGGAGATGGAGGCGGCGGGCGAGCGCCTGTCGGCTATTCGCATTGACTCGGGCGACCTCGCCAAGCTCTCCAAGTATGTCCGCGGTCGTTTCGATGCCGAGGGCCTGCCCTATGTGGGGATCTCGGTTTCTAACGATCTGGATGAGTACACGATTCAGTCGCTGCTCGACCAGGGCGCGCCCATCGATAGCTTTGGCGTGGGCACCAAGCTTGCGACCTGCTACGACCAGCCGGCGCTGGGCGGCGTGTACAAGCTTTCCGCCCGCCGTGCGAGCGAGGCCGACCCGTGGACGCCGGTGGTCAAGCTCTCCGAGCAGCCCTACAAGCGCACGATCCCGGGCGTGCAGCGCGTGCGCCGTTATTACGACGGCTTTGGCGGCCCGGTCTGCGACATGATCTACGACGAGGACCATCTGGTGGGGGAGGGCGCCGCGCGCGGCAATACCCTCGTGGCCGTGAATGATGCCGCCCTGGTGACCGACGTGTCGGAGCTTGAGTATCGCGAGCTGCTGGTGCCGATCGTGCGCGATGGCAGTGCAGTGGCTCCGCGTGAGAGCATCCAGGACGCGCGCGAGCGCTGTGTTTGGGCGCTCGATCATCTGGACGCAGCTTTCAAGCGCTTCCTGTACCCGCAGACCTATGTGGTGGGCATGGAGCAGGGCCTGGCTCAGGTGCGCGACGAGCTCGTGCGCAAGAACATGGCTGCGGCCTCGGCTTTCCCCTGGGCTCACTAATTCCTTGGGCGGTAGGGGCGAGTCACGCTCCCTTGGCCGCCAGCTCGGCCGTTCGCTGAACAGTTGATTGGTTTGACGTATGACGACTTCTTATAAAACGATGGTGGTAAAGATCGGTTCGTCCACGGTGGTGGGTGCCGATGGCAAGGTCAACCGCGCCTTTATCGGCGGACTTGCCGATCAGGCCGCAGCGCTGCGCAAGCTCGGCTGGCGTCTGGTCTTGGTGAGCTCGGGCGCTATCGCCTGTGGCTATCCCGTGTTGGGCTTCGACCGCAAGCCGGTCGGCGACCTTCCGAGCTTACAGGCCTGCGCCTCGGCCGGTCAGTGCATCATCTCGTCGGCCTACGACGAGGAGTTCCATGCGCGCGACCTGCTCACCTCGCTCGTGCTGCTCACACGCCACGATACGGCTCGCCGCACGTCCTACCTGCACGCGCGCGACGCCCTGCTGCGCCTGGTTGAGCTGGGCGTGGTGCCGGTCGTCAACGAGAACGATACCGTTACCGTCGATGAGATCAAGTTTGGCGACAACGACACACTGGCGGCGCTTGTGAGCTGTCTGGTTTCTGCCGATCTGTGTGTGACGCTCTCGGACATCGATGGTCTCTATACTGCCAATCCGCATGAGGACCCCACGGCCGAGTTCGTCCCGGTCGTGCATAAGATCGATGCCAAGATTATTGCCTCGGCGGGCGATTCTTCCACATCGGTGGGAACGGGCGGCATGATTACCAAGATTCGCGCGAGCCGCATCCTGATGACGGCGGGCATTCAGAGCGTGATTTGCTCGGGCGAGGAGCCCGATGCGCTCGTGCGCCTCGCCCGCGGCGAGAGCGTGGGCACGCTGTTCGATCCGCCGGCGGAGCGTCTGGACATCGCACCCCGCAAGCTGTGGATCGCGCTGGGCGACAAGGCGCATGGCTCGGTGACGGTCGATGATGGTGCTGCGAAGGCGCTGGTCAGCCGTGGCTCTTCCCTGCTTGCGGTGGGTATTCGCGAGGTCGATGGCGAGTTTGCCGAGGGCGATGTGCTCGACGTTTGCGACCCGAGCGGTATGGTTGTCGCCCGCGGTATCGCCGAGGCCGATTCGGACGTGCTGGAGCTTGCAGCCGGCCGCCGCCAGGACCAGATCGCCAGCAACCGCCTGCTGGCAAACCTGGCCGAGAAGCCCGCGATACACAGGGATAACCTAATCGTCTTCGCCTAACGGGTCGACGCTGCGCGCCGCCCAGAGCGACAATTTGTCATTCAAAAGGCGAGGCATGACCATCAGGTCTATGCCTCGCCTTTTTCATGCCAACTTGTTCGCTCTGGGCGGCGCTCGCTTCTTTTGTTCGACCTACGATTTAAAGCCACTCGCTTAGGGGCGTTTTCGCTTTCCGTCCTCTACCTGCGGTATTGTCGTTACCGGCACTTGTTCGGCACTTGGGGACGTTCCTTTTGTGCCGGCAGGTGGGGACACTCCTTTGCTAGAAGATCCGGCGCAGGTCTCCGCGGTTGAGTGCTTCGTCGAAGAGGTGCTTGAACACCACGCTGCCGTGCAGGCCGTCGTGCTCGAACTCGTTGGTCACCCAGGCATGCGAGTTGCCCACGCGGCTGAGCGTATTGAGCTGCAGGCCCGAATCCACGTACATGTCGTCGAAATACACCGCGGCCTGGAGCGGCACCTCGTTGCAGGTCAGGCGCTGCGGGTCGTAGATCTTGTCCCAGCTGGTGTCTTCCATCAGCAGGTCCATGGCGGGCTTAAACGGCTTAAGCTCGGGCATCTGCTCGAACATCCACGGGAACATGGCCTCGCCGGTAAACATGAGCGGGCGCGCGAGGGTGTCGAACTCGGCGCGGTGTGCCTTCTCTTCGGCCGCGGCCCAACCAATGGGCATAGTGTCGCCGTCGGCGTATATGAACTCCTGCAGCGTCCAGTACAGCGGATTCGTGCGCGTGTTGGTGCGCTCGAAGGCGCGCATCAAAAAGCTGTCAGATACCGAGGCGCCGCAGGTCAGCGTGCCGTCGCCGTCAACAAAAGCGTGATCGATAATCCAATGCATACGCTCAAAGCTCGGCTTCATGCCAAAGTCGCTGCCCATGAGCTGTAGGCGCTCGACCGTCATCGGCGAGCCGTCGGGTAGCACGGGCTTCTGAGCCTCGAGCGCATCGGCCAGGGCTGCCACGCGCTCGACGTCAGCGGGATAGCGGTCATAATACTGCTGCGTCTTGGTAGCCATGCGCGGGAAGGTGTGCTCGTAGACCTCGCTGGCGCTCGCCGGCACGTGGGGGATGCCGCCGCAGGTAAAGCTTGCCGCCACGCCTTCGGGGAAGAGCGACAGATAGCTCAACGTCAAAAAGCCGCCGTAGCTCTGCCCGAGTGTGACCCAGGGCTTGCCGCCAAAGCCCACCAGGCGCAGGTACTCAAAATCGCGCACGATGGAGCTGGCGAGGTGGCGCTTGAGGAAGTCAGCCTGCGAGCGTGCTGTATCGACGCCGGCGGCCGTTGCGCGATCACCCAGTGCCTTGATCGTGCGTCCGTCCACGCAGCTACTGCGTCCGGTGCCGCGCTGGTCGGGAAGGACCACGCGGAAGTGCTTGACGGCCTCCTCGATCCAGCCGTCGCTTGTGGGCGACAGCGGACGCGGGCTCTCGCCGCCGGGGCCGCCCTGCAAAAACAGGAGCAGCGGCAGATCGTCGTTGATGCGGTCGGGCGCGCAAACCACGCGGTAGAAGAGCTTGATGCTCTCGGGCGCGCCGGCGATTGGTGCCGGCATAGCGCCGCGGCGCATGGTGCTGCCGACGGTCAGGAGCATCGGCTCCAGGCCGCGCCAGTCAAGGGGGACGTCGATGCTGTGGTCCTCGACATAAAGGCCGGGGACGTGGTACGAAGTGATGAGGGCCATGTGAGTCTTCCGTTCGTTGCGGTGTTTCGGGTTGACCAATTCTACCGCCGTGGGCGAGGCCATGCGCAAATCGGCTACCATGGTTGCAAACTTCTAGGAGAAAGGGCCGCCCATGTCGGTCGATATAGCCACGTATGTCCACGATCTTGCCGTTGCCGCCAAGGCAGCGTCGGCCTCGCTTGCCACGGCGAGCGATGAGCAGCGTCAGGAGGCCGTGCGCGCCATGGCCGCAGCACTGCGCAACGGTGTCGACTCCATCGTCGCCGCTAACGAGCTCGATATGTCCGCTGCGCGCGATGCGGGTACCTCGGCCGGACTGCTCGATCGCCTGCTGCTGACGCCCGAGCGCGTCGAGGGCATGGCCGCCGGCCTGGAAAAGCTCGCCGAGCTGCCCGATCCCGTGGGCCGCGTGCTCGACCACCGCGTGCTTGCAAGCGGCGTGGACCTGACCCGTGTGAGTGTGCCGCTGGGCCTGGTCGCTATGGTCTACGAGGCGCGCCCCAACGTGACGGCCGACGCCGCAGGTATCTGCATCCGTACCGGCAACGCCTGCATTCTGCGCGGCGGCTCGCTGGCCTATCACTCGTGTGCCATGATCGCCGAGCTGCTGGCCGATGCGCTCGAGGCCAAGGGCTTCCCGCGCGAGGCCGTGTCGATGATCGAGTCCACCGACCGCGAGGCCACTGGCGAGCTCATGAAGCTCCGCGGTATCGTCGACGTACTCATTCCGCGCGGAGGTGCAGGCCTGATCCAGCGCTGCGTGCGCGAGTCGCTTGTGCCGGTGATCGAGACGGGCACTGGCAACTGCCACATCTACGTGCATGAATCCGCCGACTTTGATAAGGCACTCAACATTATCGTCAATGCCAAGACCCAGCGCGTAGGCGTGTGCAATGCCGCCGAGTCGCTGCTGGTCGACCGTGCCGTTGCTGATCGCTTCCTGCCCGCGGTCGTTGCTGTGCTGCACGAACACGGCGTGCTCATTCACGGCGACGAGGCCACGTGCGCCGCGTGCGCCGACGCCGGCTTTGTGGAGGGCGATGACTACGTCGCCGCGACTGAGGAGGACTGGGGTCGCGAGTACCTGGCTCTCGAGATGAGCGTGAAGGTCGTGGCAAACGAGGACGAGGCCATCGCACACATCAATCGCTACGGCACGATGCACTCCGAGGCCATCGTTGCCGAGGACACGGATGCTTGCGAGTGCTTCCTCGATGCTGTCGATGCCTCGGCCGTGTACTCCAACGCCAGCACTCGCTTCACTGACGGCGGCGAGTTTGGCCTGGGCGCCGAGATCGGCATCTCGACCCAAAAACTCCACGCCCGTGGCCCCTTTGCCGCCGAGGCCCTCACCACCTACAAATACAAGCTCCGCGGCACCGGCCAAGTCCGCCCCTAACGCCCGCGCAAACAAAAACCACCACAAAGGTGCCTGTCCCCTTTGTGGTGGTTTTAGGTGGCGTTGACGGTTAGGCCTGGAAGGTATCTCGGTCGGGGGCGAAGGACTGCATGGCCGCGATGGTGCGGTCAAAGAGCTCGGGGAGCTCCCAGCCCAACATCTCGGCGCCCTGCGAAATCACGTCGCGCGAGCAGCCGGCGGCAAAGCGTTTGTCCTTGAACTTCTTCTTGAGCGACTTGGTCGTAAAGTCCATAACGCTCTTGCTCGGGCGCATGATGACTGCAGCGCCGATCAGACCGGTGAGCTCATCGCAGGCAAACAAGATCTTTTCCATCTGCAGCTCGGGCTTGGGCAGCGAGGTGTTGAAGTCGGACGTGTGCGTCTGGATGGCGCGAATGAGCTCGGGAGACGCACCTTCGCCCTCAAGAATCTCGGCAGCATAGATGGTGTGGTTCATGGGGTCGTCCTCATGCTCCTCCCAATCCAGGTCGTGCAGCAGACCGACGATGCCCCAAAACTCCTCGTTCTCGGGGTCGAACTCGCGCGCAAAGTAGCGCATAGTGCCCTCGACCGTCTCGCCGTGGGTGATGTGGAACGGGTCCTTGTTGTGCTCGTTGAGCAGTTCGAACGCGCGGTCGCGGGTGATTCCGGCGGTAAGCGGCTCTGCCATAAGAGACTCCTTGTGCTCGTGGGTATCGATAAGAATGAATACTACTAGAACAAGAAAACCACCACAAAGGTGCCTGTCCCCTTTGTGGTGGTTTTTGGCGCGGATGGGTTAGTTGAGGGCGGCTTGGGCTAGGCGGGCTTCGGCGGCCTCCTCGGTGACGCCAAGGGCCACGGCGAACTCCTCGATGGAGCGGCGTTTGGCCTCCTTGAGTACGCGCATGTAGTAGGAGCTGGGTTTTTTATCAGCTTCCTCGGCCTGGCGAATGCGGTGCATCATGGTCTTTGCCACGCGGACCGTCTCGGGCGCGCCCAGCTTGAGCTGCTGCTTAAAGTGTGTCTCCTCAAGCGAGCTGTTGCGCTCGGTAAAGGTGTCGCACTCCAGCTCGTCATAGTGGCTCAGCAGGTGCTCGGCATCTTGCTGCGAGATGGCGGCGTGCAAACGGTCGGCCTGCGCCACGGGGTACATGAGGATCGTCTGCGCATGTCCCTGCTTGGTCTCGAGCAGCAGCATGGGCTGCGGTGTGTCGTCCCTAAAACCGACGACGGTGCAGACTCCCTGGCCCGGATGAATGATGTGTTGACCGATTGAGAACATGCTACCTCCAACTTATACGAATTTACGTATGCCTAGAATAACACGCTGACGTGCGCAAACCCTTACTTTATGCAGGAAAAGCACACAACTCTGATAGGTAAGAGTATTCGATAACAGACGCAGCTCATTCACACCTTTATGCATTTTCAACGCCTGCATAATCTGCAGGCAGACTGGCATCTTTGAGGGACTCCATACAAGCTGTAGTCATTTTTGTGCATATGCAATATCGATTGGCTTTACCCTGCGACAGTGCCTGTCGCTTGTGATAGAGTGCTACAAACTCTGGCTTTTGCCCTACGAGTGACCAAGAGCTCGGGGGCTTTAACACAAGGAGGATCTATGCCCGAGAAGATTGAAGAGCTGGTACGCGCTGCGCTTGCTGCGGCCCAGGAGGCCGGCGACCTTTCCGCATTTGAACTTGACGATTGCGCTATCGAGCGACCGGCTGACACTTCTCATGGCGAGTGGACCTCTACCATGGCCCTGAAGTCCGCCAAGCTAGCCCACTGCGCCCCGCGCAAGATCGCCGAGGCCATCGTTGCCCATATGCCCGAGGACCCCGCGATCGAGAAGGTCGAGATCGCAGGCCCCGGCTTCATCAACTTCTACCTCTCCGTTGCCGTCAAGAATGCCATCTTTGGCGAGGCTCGCGAGAAGGGCATGGACTTCGCTAAGTCCAACGTCGGTGGTGGCCTGAAGACCCAGGTCGAGTTCGTTTCCGCTAACCCCGTCGGCCCCATGCACATCGGCCACGGCCGCTGGGCCGCGCTGGGCGACTCGCTCTGCCGTGTGATGGACCACGCCGGTTACGACATCCAGCGTGAGTTCTACATCAACGACCACGGCTCTCAGATGAACACCTTCGGCAACTCCATCAGCACGCGCTATATGCAGCTTGCCGACATCATCGCCAAGCAGGGCGTGGATATCGACGAGGCTCACAAGCTGCTGATCGCCGACCGCGACGCCTTTGTTGCCGACGAGAACGACGAGCACCCCGAGACCCATCCGTATCAGGACAACTTTGCCGAGACCCTGGGCAAGGACTCCTATGGCGGCGACTACATCATCGACGAGGCTGCCGAGTTCTGGCGCACCGACGGCGATAAGTGGGTCGACGCCGACCCGCAGGAGCGTATGGAGAGCTTCCGCGAGCGCGGCTATGTGAAGATGGTCGACAACATGCGCGACCTCTGCCACGCCGTCAATTGCGACTTCGATCGTTGGTACTCCGAGCGTTCGCTGTATGTGAAGGACACCGAGGGTGAGACCGCCGGCACCTCCGCCGTCGACCGCGCTTTTGAGAAGCTCGACAAGATGGGCTACCTCTACACCAAGGACGGCGCCCTGTGGTTCCGCTCCACCGACCTGGGCGATGACAAGGACCGCGTCCTGATCAAGTCCGACGGCGAGTACACCTACTTCGCCTCCGACGTTGCCTATCACTGGGATAAGTTCCAGCGCGTCGACCACGTCATCGACATCTGGGGCGCCGACCACCACGGCTACATCGAGCGCGTCCGCTGCGTCTGCGACGCTCTTGGCTATCCCGGCAAGTTCGAGGTTCTGCTGGGCCAGCTCGTCAACCTGCTGCGTAACGGCAAGCCCGTCCGTATGTCCAAGCGCAAGGGCACCATGGTGACCCTGCAGGAGCTCGTCGACGAGGTCGGCTCCGATGCCGCTCGCTACACGCTCATCTCCAAGAGCTCCAACCAGATGGTCGACTTCGATATTGAGGCCGTCAAGAAGCGCGACAACTCCAACCCGGTGTACTACGTGCAGTACGCTCACGCCCGCGTGTGCTCCATCCTGCGCCGTGCTGCTGACGTTACGCCCAAGCAGGCTGACGAGATGGGCATGAAGGCCGTCGCCGCCAAGGCCATCGGTGAGAACGTCGATTACTCGCTGCTGACCGACCCGACCGAGCTCGCCCTTTCGCGCAAGCTCAACGAGCTCACCGACCTCATCGCCAGCTGCGCTCGCGACCGCGCCCCGTTCCGTCTGACGCACTTTGCCGAGGAGCTTGCCGGCGACTTCCACAGCTTCTACGCTGCCTGCCAGGTTCTGCCGAGCGAGGGCCGTCCCGTCGACCCCGAGCTTTCGCGCGCCCGTCTGGCTGCTTGCGACGCCGTCCGCGTGACGCTCGCTCTGGTGCTCACCCTCGTTGGCGTTTCCGCGCCCGAGCAGATGTAAGCTACGGGTCATTTGACCGTGTAGGTTTGGTTTAACTGAGCCTTGAAAGCCCGATCTCCCACGGAGGTCGGGCTTTTTGCAAACGCCGACGTATTGACGAATTTGGAACTGCTGGAAATACGAAACTATGCCGGTTTACTACGATGAATTGAGATATTCCAACCACGCCGACTTTTCGCTAAAAAGTGCAAGGCATCTACCTGCGGTTTTAGTTCAACAAGTTTCGTTGTGGTCGCGGTTGAGCGATTCATCGTAGTAAACCGCCATAGTTTTGGCGGAGACAGTCAGATTTGTGGGTGTTAAACCAAAGAGTGTCCCTTTTGACTAGTCGTTTAAGAGCGTTCTCAATGACTAAGTTGCAGGTGGCGGCGGTTGTGTTACACTAACGCTGCGTATATGACGCAATCATCTCGATACAGATCAATGATGTCCGTCGTTTTGAACGGAACTAGACTGTTTAGCCGCCCTGAAGGTTTATGCAGGGAGCATGTGATCACAGGGCTTGAAAAGAAAGTTGAGCAAACACTGTGTCTGATCAACAGCAAGAAAACGAAATAACGACGACGCAAGCCGCTCCCGCTGCACCGGTTGCGTCGGACCAGGTCGCGGCGCCCGCGCAAGCCTCGGCTCCTGAGACGCCCAAGGCTGCTTCGACGCCTACGCCTGCAACGGCTGAGAAGGCCGTGCCTGCAACTGGTGAGGAGGCTGCTCCGGCAAAGCCCAAGCGCACGCGCCGCGCGGCCAAGCCTGCCGCTGACGGCGAGGAGGTCACCAAGCCCAAGCGCCGTACCACGTGCACGACGCGCGCCAAGCGCACCGTTGCAGCTGACTCCTCGGCGCCGATTTCCGATGAGGTCGCGCAGGCACGTGCGTTGGCGCAGATTAGCGAGGCTCAGGTGGTGCGCGCCCGCCGTCGTGCTGCCGAGCGCGAGGCTGCGGCTCTGACCGAGCTCGCAGCTCCGTCTGTGCCCGAGACGCCTGCCGCCGGCCAGCCGACCGAGAAGCCGGTACCGCGCACACGCCGTCGCACGGCTGCTAAGGCCGAGCAGGTTGCTGAACAGGTAACCCCCGAGCTCACTGAGGCTTCGGTCCGTTCCGCGGCAGGGGAGGGCACATCGCCTGTTGAGCCCGCTGCGCCTGTCGAGGCCAGCGAAGTCCCCGTTGTCGATCCGGCTTTGCGCCCGCACCGTCGCGGTCGCAAGCCCAAGGCCTTCGTCGAGGCCGAGAAGGCCGCAGCCGCAGCCGTCGCCGCTCGGGATGCTGCGGCGATCGCCGAGTCTGCAACCGCTGCCGATGCACCCGTCCAGGATGCTGCGACTTCCGAGGCCGTTTCTGCCGATGCCGAGCCTGCCGACGTCCGTCCCGGTCGCAGCCGTCGTACTGCTGCTAAGCGCACGTCCAAGGCCAAGGCTGCCAAGAAGGGTGCGTCCGAGGATTCCGCCGAGATGACCGCCGATGCATCGATTGATGCCGCCGAGCCCCAGGACGTCGAACAGTCTGCGTCCGAGAAGCCCAAGCGCGGTCGTAAGAAGTCCGCTAAGGCCAAGGCGTCCGAGCAGCAGGCCGAGGCCGAGCTGCAGGGCGATTCCAAGGCCGAGGCCAGCGATGATACTGCGGCTAACGCCGATGTCGCCGCAACCGATGGCGCCGCGCCCGCCGAGGCCGAAGACGGCACTCGCCCCAACCGTCGCCAGCACAAGCGCAACGACGAGCGCAATGAGCGCAAGGACGACCGCAACAACGACCGCCGCAACCGCCAGCGCGATCGCAAACAGCGCAACAAGGAGCGCAACGCCGCCCCCACCGAGCCCACGCTTTCGCGTGAGGAACTCGCGGCCATGAAGGTCGCCGAGCTGCGCGAGAAGGCCAAGGAGTTCGAGATCGAGACGACCGGCAAGAAGAAAGCCGAGCTCGTCGAGGAGATCTACGTCACCGCCGCGAAGGCCGAGGGCTTCCGCGACATCAAGGGCATCCTGCAGATTCGTCCGGACAGCTCCGGTATCATCCATGCCCATGGCTACATGAAGTCCAACGACGACGCCTTCGTGCCCGCCTACCTCATCCGCTCCGCGCGCCTGCGCACGGGCGACGTCATCGAGGGCTCGCTGCGTCCTTCGCGCGGCGGCGACAAGCGCGCCGGCCTCGCCAAAATCACGACCGTCAACGGTCTAGACCCCGAGCAGATTCGCAACCGCCCCAAGTTTGGTGACCTCACCCCGGTCTATCCCAACGAGCCGCTGCGCATGGAGCACGGCAAGGACTCCATTACCGGTCGCGCCATCGACATCGTGTCGCCGATCGGCAAGGGTCAGCGTGGCCTGATCGTGTCCCCGCCCAAGGCCGGCAAGACCACGATCCTCAAGAAGATCTGCCAGTCTATCTCGATTAACAACCCCGAGGTGCACCTCATCTGCCTGCTCGTCGACGAGCGCCCCGAGGAGGTCACCGATATGCAGCGCTCCATTAAGGGCGAGGTCGTGGCCTCGACCTTCGATATGCCCGCCGACAACCACACCCGCGTGGCCGAGCTCGTCATCGAGCGCGCCAAGCGCATCGTGGAGCTGGGCGGCGATGTCGTGGTGGTGCTCGACTCCATCACGCGTCTTGCCCGCGCCTACAACTTGGCGGCGCCCGCCTCGGGCCGTATCCTTTCGGGCGGCGTCGATTCGGCGGCGCTGTATCCGCCCAAGCGCTTCCTGGGCGCAGCCCGTAATATCGAGAACGGTGGCTCGCTCACCATCCTGGCCTCTGCCCTCATCGACACCGGTTCCAAGATGGACGAGGTCATCTTCGAGGAGTTCAAGGGCACTGGCAACATGGAACTTAAGCTCGACCGCGACCTGGCCGACCGTCGCATCTTCCCGGCTATCGACCCTGTTGCCTCCGGTACGCGTAATGAGGACCTGTTGGTCGACGAGCAGATGCGTCCGTTTGTTTTTGGCCTGCGTCGCATTCTTGCCGGCATGAACAACACCGAGCGCGCAGCCGCATCGTTTATCAAGGGTCTTAAGGGCACCAACACCAACCAAGAGTTCCTGGTGCGTTCGGCCAAAAAGCACAGCGACTACGAGCAGACGTTCTAGGTTGTCATCCACGCGCAGCGATAGTCATCAATTCGATAAAGGGTCGGGGCTTTGAGCCTCGGCCCTTTTTCATATCGTCGCTCCGCACTTATTTTTAACCATAAGACCGACGAGCAGCAGGTTTCCCGTTTCAATCCGACATCGTCGCTTGCAATCGACGGGGCGGTTTCGCATAATAGCTTTTAAGCTTCGCGACGGAAAACGCAGATGAAACGAACCATATACCGTTGCTTTGGGGCATAGCCCCGCTTCATCTTCTCTCGCGCAGCCAACTGAATGATGCGATTTGGGTGCTGGAAGATGGGGAGAGCTCATGGCTTCTTCTGATGCAACACAACGAGCAGTCCTTGCCGGACTTTCGTGCGGGATCGGCCTTGCCGCTCCCGTGGTTATGTATGCCGCGACGCTGCCGTTTTCGTCGGTGAACGAGACGGTCGTGGCAGGTGCGGTTCCCTTCGCCGTGGGCGCGGTGGCGGGCGTGGGTATCTATGCCGCCTCGCTGGGTATCTCCGAGTACCGTGCGCAGCGTGAAGAGCGTCTGTTCCAGCCCGATGCCATGGGCGGTGCCGCCAATCTCAATCAGCATCAAAGCGAGTTCAAGACCGCCTCGATTCCAGCCCAGCAGCAGGATGCGACTCCTTACGCTGCGGCTTCTGCTTCTCAGGCTCAGGCGGAGCAGCCTACCTCGGCATTCCTTTCCGGCCTGACTGGTGCGTTCCAGCGCCGTCATGCCGATGATGGTGTCCCTACCATCGCTCGAGCCGCAGATGCTATGGACGAGGACGAGGCTTGGTCCATGATCGACAGTATGCTCGACGACGATTCGCCGGTGAGCTGCGACCCTGCACACTCGCGCGACGTCTATCAAGTCGCCATCGACGAGCTCACCAACGGCGGGCAGACCGGCTCTTTCAATCGCGACGACATCGCCGCCGCGGCGCGTGCCGTGTCTGGCTCCCAGGCCGCCCCTGCGGGCAGCACGGCGGCTTTCGTGGCACTCGTTGCCAACGCGGCAGCCAATAACGCTTACAGCGCTACCTCGGCGGATGCGAACGCTTCTGCCGACAATTCGTACATTGATGAAGCCATGACCGCGGACGAGGAGGCCGTTGCCGCCCGCCGTGCCGCCGAGAGCTCGCTTTGGGGCGCTCCTGCCCAGCAGCAGGCGGCTGAGGCTGCGCCGTACAATGCAAACCTCGCCAGCATGCCTATCATCTCCGGTGCCGCGGACATCGATCTCGATGACCTCGATGAGCCTGCAGCCATCACCGCATCGATTGATGCCCAAGATCGCATCGCCACCGGCGACCTTCCGGACGCCTCGCTCGAGGTTGATGTCCCCATGGCTGATTACTCGGGCCACGAGGACATGTGGGCCGCCGCCACCGCGATTCTGGATGAGATTGACGAGCCTGCTCCTGTTGCAGCCCCCGCCCCCGTCGCTGCCCCTCAACCTGCTGCCCCCGCCTATGTCGGCCGTCACAGCACTGTGTTCCCCGAGGATACTGCCCGTATCTCGCGCGAGAGCATCGAGCGGGCCGAGGCTATTGCCGCCGGCATTATGGAAAACCGTCGTCACGAGCGCGTCAATCAGATCCTCGAGGAAGAGATCGAGCGCCTGCAGTCCTCAACCGCCAAGCGTACGGGCCGTGCCTATCTGAGCGTTATCGAGGGCGGTACCGCCAGCTTCGCGCCGCTCCGCGCGGAGGCATAACTTCTGCATGGTTAAGATCAATCGAAAATGGGCGGTTGTAACCTGCCTGATGGCGCTCTTGATCTGGGGCAATTCGCTGGTTCCCGGCTCGGGGTCGGGCTCGCTGAGCCTAACGGTCATGGAAGCTATCCGCGGTTTCCTGCACAGCGTGGGACTTCCATATGAATGGGTGACCAACTTTGTTGTTCGCAAGTGCGCGCATTTTACCGAGTATATGGTGCTCGGCATCTTGGCAACGCACGCCTTTGATTTTGAGGGCCGGCGCACCTTTGACGTGCTGCTGCCCACGGCGGTGTTCCTGCTGCTGATTCCCTCCATCGACGAGACGATTCAGCTCTTTGTGCCGGGACGCGCCGGCATGATCACCGATGTGATGATCGACTGCTGTGGAGCGGCAACGGGCGTTGTGCTCCGATATCTCTTACGGTCGCTGATGTACGAAAAAAAAGCCGCCTAGGACGTATTGTTTGGTCCTAGGCGGCCTTTTTTATTTGAGGGCTTATATGGGGCGTGGTGGCGTCGTTCCGTAGGTTGGATTTGCCGAGCGCGCCACGCCCTGTGGGTGCGTCTGCTACTGAAGCGCCTGTGCGCCCAGGGCCAGGCAGCCCATGATGCCCTGCTTGCCCTCGAGGCTGTTGTTGACGATGTAGTTATCGATGTCGTTGACCTCGGGCGTGACGATATAGCCGTTGAGCATCTCGGCGCACTTCTTGCGTGCGAGCGGCACGATGGGGGTGTGGTCGGCCACGCCGCCGCCGATGATAATCTTTTGCGGCGCGTAGCACAGCGTGTAGGTCATGAGTGCCTGTGCCAGATAGCCGGCGAGCAGGTCCATGGCCTCCGGGTCATCGGCCATGTCTCCGGCGCTCTTGCCATCCCAGCGCTTTTTAACGCCGGGGCCGGCGATGAGGCCCTCTAGGCAGTTGTCGTGGAAGGGGCAGGCGCTGTGCTCGCCAATGGTGTCGCGCGGGTCGCGCGTGACCAGGATGTGGCCGGCCTCGGGATGCATCATGCCGTGCACGAGCTTACCACCCGAGAGCACGCCGGCGCCCACGCCGGTACCGATGGTCAGGTAGACCACGTCGGTGAGGCCCTTGGCGCAACCAAAGGTGACCTCGCCCAGGCAGGCGACGTTGACGTCGGTATCGTAGCCGCAGGGGATATTGAGCTCGTTTTGGATAGTGCCCAGCAGGTCAAAGTAGCGCCATGCCGTTTTGGGCGTCTCCAAGATCTTGCCGTATTGGGGCGAAGCGGGGTTGACTGCGGTGGGGCCAAATGCGCCGATGCCCAGCGCGGAGATGCCCTTGTCGGCAAACCATGCGTTGACGGCCTCAACGGTCTCCTGCGGGGTCGTGGTCGCGATCTGCTCGCGCTCTAGGACCGTACCGTCCGCATAGCCCGTGGCGCAGACCATCTTGGTGCCACCGGCCTCGAGCGCTCCGATAAGCTGCTGCTCTGCCATAGTATTCCTCTCTCTGGGACGAGTTGCTCCGTGACTAAAGTATAGAGCTCTAACCATTTAAGAAAGCGCTATAGAAAGAAGCCTCGCAACGCAGCGGGCGGTGCGAGGCTTCTTTGGTTGCTTTAGTTGCCGGGCCGTCCTTACCCGCGCGGCTTGATTTTATCACGTAGCGACTTGAGGTTCTCCAGCGCCGCGTTAAGCGTCTCGTCTCGCTTGGCAAAGTGGAAACGAATCAGATGGTTGACGGGCTCGCGGAAGAAGCTCGAGCCGGGCACGGCGCCCACACCCACTTTAGACGCGAGGTCTTCACAGAACTCGAGGTCGCTGTCATAGCCAAACTCAGAGATGTCCATCATGACGTAGTAGGCGCCCTGCGGCACGTTATGCTCAAGACCGATGCTGTCGAGTCCCTGACAGAACAGGTCGCGTTTGGCGGTATAGAGGTCGAGGACCTCATCGTAATAGCTGTCGTCGAAATTGAGGGCGGTGACGACGGCTTCCTGCAGGGGAGCGGCGGCGCCCACGGTGAGGAAGTCGTGGACCTTTTTGATGCGCTCGGTAATTTCGGCAGGGGCGATAGTGTAGCCCAGACGCCAGCCGGTGATGGAGTAGGTCTTGGACAGCGAGCTGCAGCTGATGGTGCGCTCAAACATGCCGGGCAGCGTGGCCATATAGACGTGCTCGTGGGGCGCGTAGACGATGTGCTCGTAGACCTCGTCGGTGATGCAGTAGGTGTCGTACTTTTTGCAGAGGTCGGCGATAAAGGTGAGCTCATCGCGTGTAAAGACCTTGCCGCAGGGGTTGGAAGGGTTGCACAGGACGATGGCCTTGGGGTCGTTGTCGCGGAAGGCCGCCTCGAGTGTCTCGCGGTCAAAGTCGAATGTGGGCGGGTTGAGCGGCACGTAGATGGGCTCGGCACCCGAAAGGATCGTGTCGGCGCCGTAGTTCTCGTAGAACGGCGAGAAGATGACGACCTTGTCGCCGGGGTTGGTGACCGTCATCATGGCGGCCATCATGGCCTCGGTAGAGCCGCAGGTGACTACGATATTCTCGTTGGGGTTCACCGGCATGCCCATAAAGTGCTCCTGTTTGGCGGCGAGCGCCTCGCGCATGGCCTGGGAGCCCCAGGTGATGGAGTACTGGTGATAGAGCGGCTTGGGATCGGCGGCGATGGTGCTCAGGCTGTTGAGCAGCTGCGCCGGGGGATCGAAGTCAGGGAAGCCCTGCGAGAGATTGACAGCGCCGTACTTATTGGAGATGCGTGTCATGCGGCGGATGACCGAATCGGTAAATCTTGCCGTGCGGTTGGAGAGTTCTTTCATGACGGTCCTTTCGAGGATTTGCAGTGGGGCAAGTTTACTCCTATGAAACCGGTGGGATTTGCTCGAAATGGTCTCGAAAAACTCTTTTCAAAATTCTTGAAAATTGGGGCTTGCATCGCGTGGCGTTCCTTGCAATAATAGTCGAGCGCGAAGCGCACAGGACACGGTGGGTGTAGCTCAGTTGGCTAGAGCGACGGGTTGTGGTCCCGTAGGTCGAGGGTTCGAGTCCCTTTACCCACCCCAGTTCTTGCTTCGTGTTGATATCGGGTCGTTAGCTCAGTTGGTAGAGCAGGGGACTCTTAATCCCAAGGTCCAGGGTTCGACCCCCTGACGGCCCACCAAAGCATTGTAAAGCGACTGTCTTCGGCTGGTCGCTTTTTTGTTGACCGTGCATGGGGTCGAACCCGAAAGGGCGCGGAGCTGAGTAATCTGCACCGTGATTCCCTTAGGGAAACACGGCTAAAGCCCCATAAACGTGCTCTCCTTATGAGAATTATGCTCACGGGGCTCGATGCATGTTGAGAAGTTGTGATCAAACTCAAAGTGAGAATCGATTTAGTCTGCTCGATAGTGCGATCCGAGACTTTCAGTTCGCTTACGCATGGCTTTGACCATTTCCTGTGCTAGTTGAATCTGCGATTGCAGGCGGGCGAGGGCTGCGGCTTCGCTGTCCTGGGCTTTCTGTGTGCTCAAGGTCGTTGCCTCTGTCTTCAAGCCCTCAAGCTCGTGTAGTGCCTCGGATAGGCCCGTCTCGGTGCGGTTGATCATGCAACAGGTGCTCATCGTGTGCCTAAGGTTGTGTGTCAGGCGATCGGCATCTGTTGTGGCAATGCCGTACTGGGGGAGGGTGATATCCGTCTTCAGGGCCGCTTCAGGCTCTTTCTGCGCTGTGAGGGCTGCCGATGCGCCCGCGATACGTCCGAATACGATGCCGTTGGCGCTTGACAAGCCACCAATGCGGTCGGCGCCGTGCATGCCGCCTGTCGCCTCGCCGCAAGCGTAGAGGCCCTCAACGCCCGTGTGCGCGGTCTTATCGATCTTGATGCCGCCGTTAGCAGCGTGGGCATACATCGCAACGCGCATCTCGTCGGTCGGCGCGATGCCGTGCTCGTCTTGCAGCCAGGTGGCAAAGGTCTGCACAAACTCTGGGACATCCTCGCGGGGGAAGTCGTAGTGGAGTGCCAGGCCTTCGACACCTGCCTGATCGATGACGAGATCGATAGCGCGGGAGGCCAAGCGTGACGTGAAGGGACCATATCCAGAGCGCTGCTCGAGCAGGTCGTCCAGCTTGTCGTCGGCAATATCTACCGGCTGGTCTACGTGCACGTAGCGCCAGGTTTTCTCATTGAAGACCAAGTTACGCCTGGGCTCGATGAAGCCGGGCATCATCTGCATGAACTCTATATTAGTAAGTGTTGCGCCGTGCGCCAGCGCGATGGCCTGCGAGGAACTGAGCACATCAGCCGACGTAAGGCTGCGCTCGAACAGGCCGCCTGTGCCACCGGCTGCGATGACCGTGGCCTTGGCAGTAAAGGGCACGATTCGATTTTCGGTAAGGTCGTAGAGTACGGTTCCGGTTATTCTGCCGTTCGTGTCCTCAACAAGGTCGATAAGCTCATGGCGGGGGAGCAGGCGAATGCCGAGCGACTCGATCCAGGTCGTCAGAGCGTCCTCAAGGGGCTTGCGGGTGAGGCCGCGCCACATGCGCGTCTTGTGGTCAAAGCAGGGGATAAATTGCTTTTGTTGAGCACTCTTGGCGCTTTGCGGACGCTGGAGCTCAACGCCCAGGTCTTGCTCGAGCCAGTCAATCGCTTGGGGAATGCCGTGGACGAACGCTTGGACGAGTTCGGGGTCGGCAACGCCGCCGCCGACGGCCAGGATGGTGTCGATGAGGTCCTGCTCGTCGTCTTCGTTAACGGGTCCGATAAGCCCTAGGCCCCAGGTTCCGGGGAAGAAGCTCGATCCACTCATAGTCTTGCCGGCGCTTGCCACAGTGACGGTTGCACCCGTGCGTGCCGCTTCGATGGCGGCGCAAAGGCCCGCAATGCCAGATCCAATTACCAGTACATCAGTCGATTCCATCGGATTCCTTTCTCGTCCGGCGCATTGTCGCACGGGTGATCGGCAATGGGGCCGCAAAGACTCGGCAAATCGGTAAAGGGCAAATATGGCAGGTGGGCGTCATGGACGCTCTGACGCTCCATCTCATCACATCTTGTATTTCGCCCCAACTGATATATCGGCATTAGCTACCCTGCGACAGCGCAAACAAAAAGAGCCGCTACCTGGGTGGGTAGCGGCTCCAAAGCTCAACTATATGAGCATCGCGCGGGCGCGATTAGGCCTTGAGGGCCTCCTCGACGGCGACAGCGCAGGCGACGGTGGCACCGACCATGGGGTTGTTGCCCATGCCGATGAGACCCATCATGTCGACGTGCGCAGGCACGGAGGAAGAACCGGCGAACTGGGCGTCGGAGTGCATACGGCCCATGGTGTCGGTCATGCCGTAAGAGGCAGGGCCGGCGCCCATGTTGTCCGGGTGCAGGGTACGACCAGTTCCGCCACCAGAAGCGACGGAGAAGTACTTCTTGCCAGCCTCGAGGCGCTCCTTCTTGTAGGTGCCAGCGACGGGGTGCTGGAAGCGCGTGGGGTTGGTGGAGTTACCGGTGATCGAGATGTCGACGTTCTCGTGCCACATGATGGCAACGCCCTCGCGGACGTCGTCGGCGCCGTAGCAGTTGACGGCGGCGCGGGGACCATCGGAGTAGGGGATGGTCTCGACGACCTTGAGCTCGCCCGTGAAGTAGTCGAACTGGGTCTTCACGTAGGTGAAGCCGTTGATGCGGGCGATGATCTGAGCAGCGTCCTTGCCCAGACCGTTGAGGATGACGCGCAGCGGCTTCTTGCGAGCCTTGTTGGCGTTTAGAGCCAGGCCGATAGCACCCTCAGCGGCAGCGAAGGACTCGTGACCGGCCAGGAAGGCGAAGCACTCGGTGTCGTCGGAGAGCAGCATAGCGCCCAGGTTGCCGTGGCCCAGACCGACCTTGCGGTCCTCGGCGACGGAGCCGGGAACGGTGAAGGCCTGGATGCCCTCGCCGATGATGGCGGCAGCCTCAGAAGCGGACTTGGCGCCACGCTTGACAGCGAGAGCGCAACCGAGGGTGTAGGCCCACTCGGCGTTCTGGAAGGCGATGGACTGGGTGTTGTTGACGATCTCACGCGGGTTGAAGCCCTTGTCGGTGCAGATCTGCAGAGCTTCCTCGAGGGAGGCGATGCCGTTGTCGGCGAGGCACTTGTTGATCTTGTCAGCGCGGCGCTCGTAACCTTCGAACGTAACAGTCATAGTTATTTCCCTCCCTTTCTACTCGTGAACCGGGAACACGCTGGCGACGGAGTGAGTCTCCTCGTCGGTGCGCGGGTCGATGTACTTGGCAGCGTTCTCCCACTGACCATAGTGGCCCATAGCGCCAGCGATGGCCTCCTCGGGGGTCTTGCCGGCCTTGACGGCGTCGGTGAACTTGCCGAGGTTCAGGAACTCGAATGCGATGATCTCGTTCTTGTCGTTGAGAGCCATGCGGGTGACGTAGCCCTGAGCGAGCTCGAGGTAACGAGCGCCCTTGGCCTTGGTGCCGAACATGGTGCCGACCTGAGAGCGAAGGCCCTTGCCGAGGTCGTCGAGGGAGGCGCCCACGGGCAGGCCGCCCTCGGAGAACGCGGTCTGGCTGCGGCCGTAAACGATCTGCAGGAAGATCTCGCGCATAGCAACGTTGATGGCGTCGCAGACGAGGTCGGTGTTGAGGGCCTCGAGGATGGTCTTACCGGGAAGAATCTCGGAAGCCATGGCGGCAGAGTGGGTCATGCCCGAGCAGCCGATGGTCTCAACGAGGGCCTCCTCGATGATGCCGTCCTTGACGTTCAGCGTGAGCTTGCAGGCGCCCTGCTGAGGTGCGCACCAACCCACACCGTGCGTAAGACCGGAGATGTCGGAAATCTCCTTAGCCTGGACCCACTTGCCCTCCTCGGGGATGGGTGCGGGGCCGTGGTATGCACCCTTGGCAACGGGGCACATGTTCTCCACTTCCTGTGAGTACTGCATGCCTCTCCTCTCTATCGTGTTGGCGTCCCGTCTGGGGGTCGTGGCTGGCGATTGCCGGGCGACCCTTCGAAAGGGACATGACATGCTGTCCTTATAATACCGCGAAATGCACGGAATATTCGGCGAACGGCTCAGTTTTCGTAGCGAGAAGTCCGGAAGTTTTAATTGAAACGGTTTAACTCTACGTTCTGTGGTCGTGAACTTCCGTAGAGGGGGTCCGTTTTGGGCAAGCTTTTGGTCAGCTCTTGTAAGCGTTGCAGGGGTTGACCTGTTGCAACGGTGCCGTTCGCCGCCCGTTTACTGCCTTTGGCCGCGCGAGTGTGTTGTTTTGCGTGAATGTTTTGATGGCACGCTTCAATCGTGCTGTATTGGATGGCAAGCAGATCCCGGCGAAGGGAGCGCCATGCAGCGCGTTTGGAGAACGGTTACCGGCTTTTACCATGTCTGTGCCCGCGGTACGGGCAAGCAGCTCATCTTTGAGGGCGATGAAGACCGGTGGGAGTTTTTGGAACTGATGCGCGGCTGCTGCCGGGAGGAGGGTGTGACGGTTATCGCCTGGTGCCTTATGGGCAATCACGTGCATTTGGTGCTTGCAGATTACGAGGACAGGATGAGCGCGGCAATGCACCGGTTGCTTTTGACGTACGCGCGGCGGTTCAATAAACGCACGGGGCGCACAGGCCATCTGTTCCAGAACCGTTTCGATCGGCGCTCGCTCGATACCGATTGGCAGGTGATGGAGGCTATTCGCTCCGTACACGCCGATCCGCAGGAGGCGGGCGTTAGCCTAATCGAGCGATATCCCTGGAGCAGCTTTGCGGAGCATTTGTGCGCTTACGACGGTGACGCGACTGATGTCGCGAGGGGATTTTCTGATCCTTCTTGCGTGCTTGAGCTTTTTGGTTCTGCCGAGGGCTTTATTACCCATTCGCTTTCGACGCCCGACGGCAGCAAGCCAGCGCTGGGCGATATGAAAGAGACGGAGTGGGAACGCCACGCCTTTGCCGGCAAGTTGGCGAAGAGCCTCGGGGTTCCGCTCAACGGGGTTAAAACTGCACCGCCGGCGCAGCGCGATACCGTTATTGTTGGATTGAACAATGCCGGCTTTACGGTGCGCCAGATTGAGCGGTATACGGGGATTGGCAAAAGTACCGTATCTCGTATTGTGCGCGCCCGTGCGCGAGCGGCGGTGCGGACTGGCGGAAACGTGGTGTAGGGCCGCCGGTGCACCGCAGCTGGGGTCGCCCATACGCCACAGCTATTGTTCTAAAAGCTCGGGTACGGTAACTGCACTTCTTAATTTGCATAGAACAGACGCTGTTATGCATAAAATAACGCCTTAGCTCGGTTTTGCCCGTACCTACCCCCGTCTGCGTCGTGCAAAAAGCGGAGTTTTCTGCATCGTGGTACTGTCGGCACCGCCGCAATTTTGCAACATATGGGCTCTGAAGCTATTTATGCCTGCCGATGCGCTCCCGAAGCTCATGTTTGAGCCCCTGAGACCACGATGCTTGTTCTAAAACGCAATATAAAGGCCACTGGAGATGTTGATTAACGCTTCCAATGCGTATACACACGGCTTGGCGTGCTGAATACTCGCAAAAATGCACGCCGCACCCTAGGGGACCTGTCCGCGGCAGGCGCGAGGCGAGCCGGAGCCCGGCAAGACGAGGCTTGGGACATTGCCTGGCGTGCCTGTGACCCTGTCGCAAGCCTTTGGTACGGTGAAAAACGCTCGTATTTGCGGTCGGCCGTGCGATAAATGACAGACGGGGCGCCGGACGCATGAGCTGCGTGTGTGCTCGTTATGAAAAAGCCGAGCCGCCCGTATCGGGCGGCCCGGCAATCAAAATCCTTGGATTCGGGACTTCCGCTATTGGTTAGCTTGCCCCTCGAGCATACCGTCGAGGGTACGCCAGGCGAGCTCGGCGCACTTGACGCGGGCGGGCATGTGCGAGATGTCCTGAAGCTGGGCAGCTTCGTCCAGGTCTTCCAGGTCTTCCTCGGAGAGCTGCTCGCCGCGGATCATGGCCAGGAAGAGCCCGGCCAGGCGGCGTGCCTCCTCAACCGTCTCGCCGGTGATGAGGTCGGCCATGATGTCGGCGCTGGCCTGGCTGATGGCGCAGCCGTGACCGGTAAACGAGGCCTCCTCGATCACGCCGTTCTCGACACGCAGCTGCAAGGTGAGCTCGTCGCCGCAGCTGGGGTTGATGCCCTCGTGCTCGTGCGTGGGGGTATCCATCTCGTACTTATAGTCAGGGTGCGAGTTGTGCTCCATAAACGTGGTGGAGGTGTACAGATTACCCATTGAACGTGCTCCAAACGTGATGCAGGCCGGCGATGAACTTGTCGATGTCGGCCTTGTCGTTGTAGAAAGCCACGCTGGCGCGGCAGCAGGCGAGGTTCTCGACGCCCAGCCAGGTAAGCAGCGGCTGTGCGCAGTGGTGGCCGGCGCGGATACACACGCCGTCCATGTCCATGATGCTCGCGACATCGTGCGGGTGGATACCCTTGACGTTAAAACTCACGACGCCGTGGTGGTTATCCCAGTAGATGGAGCCGATGATCTGGACAAAGTCGAGCTGCATGAGCTCGCCCATCAGGTAATGGACGAGTGCCTGCTCGCGGTCCTGGATGTTTTCGTAACCCACTGTGTTGACGAGGTAGTCGAGGGCGGCACCTGTGGCGAAGATGCCGGCGGCGTCCTGCGTGCCTGCCTCGAATTTTTCGGGGACGGGTGCCCAGACGGCGTCCTGCTCGGTGACCGAATCGATCATTTCGCCGCCGGTGAGCATGGGCGGCATGGCGTTGAGCAGGTCCATCTTGCCCCACAGCACGCCGATGCCCATGGGACCCATGGCCTTGTGTGCGCTAAAGGCAAAGAAGTCGGCTCCCAGGTCGGCCACATCGACCGGCATGTGCGGCAGCGACTGCGCGCCGTCGACGACCAGATAGCCGCCGTACTTGTGTACGAGCTTGCCGAGGTTCTTGACCGGATTCTCGACGCCCAGAACGTTAGAGACCTGACCCACGGCCAAGATCTTGGTCTTGGGGCCCACCTTGGCAAGCACTTCCTCGGTGGTGAGCTGGCCGGTCTTGGTGGGGTAGAGGTAGACGAGCTTGGCACCGGTCTCGCGGCAGACCTGCTGCCACGGGATCAGGTTGGAGTGGTGCTCCATGATGGTGATGACGACCTCGTCGCCGGGCTCCAGCACCGTGGGCGCAAAGCTCTTGGCGACCAGGTTGAGCGACTCACTCGTGTTGCGGGTGAAGACGACCTCGTTGGCCTGAGAGGCGCCGATGAGGTCGGCGATCTGCTGGCGGACCTTGGCGATGGCATCGGTGGCCTCGACGGACAGCGAGTACAGGCCGCGCAGGGGGTTGGCGTTCATGCGCTGGTAGAAGTCGCGCTCGGCGTCGAGCACGCAAGCGGGGCGCTGCGCGGTGGCGGCGCTATCGAGGAAGGCGATCTCGGGATGCTGCTGGAACAGCGGGAACTGCGCCTTGTAGGGATTCGTCTCGATGTCGACGGTAGGCCAGCCGCGCGAGGCCTCGTCGCTGGCGTCGAGCTCCATAGGCTCCGGTGCGGTACAGGTATCGCATTTAACGTGCTCGGTATCGATCATGCGAGCTCCTCTTCAAAGTTATCGATCAGGTTGTTGCCCAGACGGACGACGGCGGCGCGGGTGCGCTCATCGGTGGCGGAAAGCGCGGCGTCCTCCAGCTTGGCGCGGATGAACAGGTCCTCGGCGGCGTTTTGGTCAAGGCCGCGGCAGGCGAGGTAGAACAGCTGCTCGTCGCGGACGTGACCGATGGTGGCGCCGTGGTTGCCGGCGACGTCGTCCTCGTCGCACAGGATGACGGGGACGGTCTTGTTGTCGACGCCCTTGTTGGCCAAAAGCACCGTCTCGCGCTCGGTGCCGGTTGCACCCTTGCAGCCGTGCACGAGGTCGATGGTGCCGCGGTAGACCTTCTTGGACGTGCCGGTCAGTACGCCGTTGGCGTCGATCTCGCACTCGGTCTTGCGACCGCGGTGGCGCAGCTCGTAGTTAAAGTCGCGCACCTGCTCGCGGGCGCCCAGGTAGTCAGTATCGATGGTCACCTTGGCGGTGTCGCCCAGCAGATCGCCGGCGAGGCCGGTGGCGCTGGCACCGGCACCCAGGACGGTGTGCTGCACGTTGACGCGCGCGCCCTCGTCTAGGAATAGACCGGTGTCATCGAGTGCGATCCAGCTGTCATCGAGCGTCTGCGTGCAGGTTACGTTGACGGTGGCGTACTCGTAAGCGCACACGCGTAGCACAGAGCCCACGACGCCCTGGCCGTTGACGGGGGAGTCCAGGGCTATGCGCAGATCGAGTGTTGCCTGCGGACGGGCGACGACGTCGATGGCGGCGATGGCCGCGGCTGCATCGACGCCACTCACGCGTACCGTGGCCGTGGCGTGCTTGTATGCGGGCACATCGATGACGATGCGCTTGGTAGCGTGCTCGGCCAAGTAGGCGTAGGCAGCCTCACCCATGCCGGTTTCGAAGGCCTCAGCAGGGGAGAGCTCTTCCTCGAGCTTAATGGCGCCGGCCTGGTAGACGGAGGTTGCGGGCACGTCGAGCTCGGTCTCGGGCGTGATGCGGGCGCGGTCGGCGGCATCGCCGGGGGCGGAGGCGCGGCGCTCGGGGAAGCGCTCGGCCATGGCTTCCATGGCGGCTTCGAACGCGTCTGCCACGCCAGTAAACTGCTCGTCCAAGCCCTCGACCTCAACGGCCTCGGTGGGAGCGGCGGCAAGCTCGTCAGAGAGCTCGAGCTTGGTCTGGTTCATCTTGAGCCAACCCCAAGTGGCAGCCGGCATCGCATTGACCTGCTCAAGGGTGGTAGCAGCGGTGTTCGTGGTCTGTTCCATTATCCGATCGCTCCTTCCATCTCGAGCTTGATCAGGTTGTTCATCTCGACGGCGTACTCAAGCGGTAGCTCCTTGGAGACCGGGTTGGCAAAGCCGTTGACGATCATGGTGCGGGCCTCTTCCTCCGAGATACCGCGGCTCATCAGGTAGAACACCTTGTCGTCGCCGATGCGGCCGATAGTTGCCTCGTGGCCGACGTCGACGTTCTTGGCGCGGATGTCCATGGCGGGGATGGTGTCGGAGCGGCTTTGGTCGTCGAGCATCAGTGACTGGCAGCTCACGGTTGCCTTGGAGCCCTCGGCCTTGGGCGTGGCCACGATAGAGCTGCGGAAGGTCTGGATGCCGCCGCTCTTGGAGATGCCCTTGGTCTCGACGGTTGCCGAGGTCTCGGGCGCGTTAAGTACGACCTTGCAGCCGGTGTCGAGGTTCTGGCCGGCACCGGCAAAGGTGATGCCGGTAAAGCTCGAGCGGGCGCGGCGGCCGTTGAGCACGCTCATGGGGTAAAGGTAACCCACGTGGCTGCCGAAGGAGCCGCTGATCCACTCGATGTCGCCGTCCTCGTCCACGCGCGCACGCTTGGTGTTGAGGTTGTACATGTTCTTGGACCAGTTTTCGATGGTCGAGTAGCGCAGGTGTGCGCGTTTGCCCACAAAGAGTTCGACGGCGCCGGCGTGGAGGTTGGCCACGTTGTACTTGGGCGCGGAGCAGCCCTCGATAAAGTGCAGGTCGGCGTCGTCTTCGACGATGATGAGCGTGTGCTCAAACTGGCCGGCGCCCTTGGCGTTGAGGCGGAAGTAGCTTTGCAGCGGAAAATCGAGCTTGGTGCCCTTGGGCACGTAGACAAAAGAGCCGCCCGACCACACGGCGCCGTGCAGGGCCGCAAACTTGTGGTCGGTGGGCGGGATGAGCGTCATAAACTTCTCGTGGATGAGCGGCTCCCACTGCGGGTCGTGCAGGGCCTCCTCGATGCCGGAGTAGACGATGCCCATCTTGGACGCCGTGTCCTGCATGTTGTGGTAGACGAGCTCGGAGTCGTACTGCGCGCCGACGCCTGCCAGGTAGCTGCGCTCGGCCTCGGGGATGCCCAGGCGCTCAAAGGTGTTCTTGATGTCGTCGGGCACCGACTCCCAGTCGTGCTTTTGGTCGGTGTTGGGCTTGACGTAGGTGACGATGTTATCCATGTCCAGGCCCTCGATGGAGGGGCCCCACGTCGGATCCGGGAAGCGGTTGAAGATTTCGAGGGACTTTAAGCGCAGGTCGAGCATCCACTGCGGCTCGTCCTTTTTGGCGCTGATCTCGCGCACGATGTCGGGCGTGATGCCGGCGTCGAGGCGCTCGAATCCCTCCTCGCCATAGGTGAAGTCGTAGAGGCTGCGGTCGATGTCCGCGACCTCGGTGCGGTTCTTGGTCATTGCGTCGCCCCTTTACGCCTGCTGCTCGGCAGCGGCAGACTCGGCCTGGGCGCGCTGCTCGGCGGCCTCGCGCTCGAAGGTCTCAAAGCCGTTCTTGTCGATCCAGGGGATGAGCGAGGCGTCGTCCTCGCGCACGATGTGGCCCTTGACCATAACGTGGACGCGGTCGACATCCAGGTGCTCCAGGATGCGCGTGTTGTGTGTGATGATGAGCATGGAGCCGTCGCAGCTCTTGCGGTAGGCGTCCATGCCGTGGCTGACGGTGGACAGGGCGTCGACGTCCAGGCCGGAGTCGGTTTCGTCCAAGATGGCGAGCTTGGGCTGCAGCAGCAGGAGCTGGAGCATCTCGACCTTCTTCTTCTCGCCGCCCGAGAAGCCCACGCCCAGCTCGCGGTTGAGGTAGGCGGTGTCCATGTTGAGCTCGGCCGCGAGCTCCTTAACGCGACGGCGGAACTCCTTGCCCTTCATCTCCAGGCCGGGGCGGCCGGCGATGCTGGCGCGCAAAAAGCTCGACAGCGGCACGCCCGGAATCTCGACCGGGGCCTGGAAGCTCAGGAACAGGCCGGCGCGCGAACGCTTGTCGGTGGTGAGCTCGGTGATGTCCTGGCCGTCAAAGACGATGCGGCCGTCGTTGACGGTATAGGCGGGGTCGCCCATGACCAGGTGGCCGAGGGTGGACTTGCCGGCGCCATTGGGTCCCATCAGCACGTGGGTCTCGCCGGCGGCGACGTTGAGGTTGACGTTGTGGAGGATGGTCTTCTCGTCCACGGAGGCGGTCAGACCTTCGATGGAAAGCAGCGGATTTGCGCTCATGCTGTCCCTCTCTGTATATGGTGTACTCATAGGTGTACTAAACCCTAGGAATCTTCTCGGAATAAAGTTACTATGGGTTCGGCGTTAGTCAAGGGAAAACCCGACTAATCCACTCGACTTTTCAAATTCTGGGACAATATAACCTGTTGTGTTTGTCCCACTTACTTTAAATTTGGGACAAACAAACCTGGTTATGTTGTCCCAGCAACGATGGGAGGGTAGGTATGCTCATTTCTTCCAAGGGCCGCTATGCCCTCCGGCTGATGATTTATATCGCGGCTTTGGGCGACGCCGAGGGCAAGATTGCCTTGCGTGAGGTTGCAGACCGCGAGCATATCTCGCAAAAGTATCTGGAGCAGCTGGTTCGTCCGCTTATGAAGGCGGGCCTGCTTAAGAGCGTGCGCGGCAAGGGCGGCGGCTACATGATGGCCAAGGACCCGGCCGAGGTGCGTGCTGGCGACATTCTGCGTGCCGTTGAGGGCAGCACGGCTCCGGTGGCGTGTGACGGCATCGACAACAGCTGTACCCGCAGCGATTTGTGCTCGACCGTCAAGTTCTGGCGCGGTCTGGACGAGGTCATCGAGAACTATGTCGACGGTGTGACGCTGGCTGACTTGGCCGCCGTCCCCGAAATCAACTTCGATATTAAGCTGTAGGTTGAGCGCAATTCCTTAAGATTTCGCGGAGGGTTGTTGCCGTTTACCGAGGGGTTGTTGTGTAACAACGGGCGAGCTGCAATACTTATTTTATCTTTGCAAACTGAACTTTAACTACACCAATGCAGGGAGGATCTTATGCAGCCCAAGCATTCTGCTATTGTCGCGGGTCTGACGCTGGCGCTTTCGTTTGGCGCCGTTTCCGCGCCGGCACCCGCCGCTGCCGAGGAGCCCACGCCGGGCGTTGCCTCGGATGCCACCGATATCGATAAGGGCCTTTACACCCAACAGTCCTTCTCGGGCGTGCTGAGGTCGGTCCAGGGCGTTTCGTTTGTCAACGTGACTCCCGAGATGAAGTACTTCACCAAATATGAGAGCCATGGCAACTATAACCAGGGCTTTTCGTATGGTGACGGCTACAACGCGCTGGGCTATTACCAGTTCGACCGCCGTTGGTCGCTCATTCCGTTTATGAAGCAGGTCTACAACTACAGCCCCGAAAAATACAGCATGCTCAAGGATGCGATTGATCGCGGCAGCGAGATTTCCAACGCGAACAATCCCATGTCCGAGAACGGTCAGCTCACCGAGCTGGGCCGTATCGCGCAGGAGGCTTTCCAGGGTGCTTACAACACCGATCCTGTTGAGTTCTCAGCACTTCAAGATGCCTATGCGTACAACTCGTACTATGCGGTGACCGAGGCGTGGCTCAAGAGCGGCCTGGGTATTGATATTTCGGGCCGCGCCGATTGCGTCAAGGGCATGGTGTGGAGCATTACCAACATGTGCGGCACTGGTGGCTGCAGGGACTTTTTCCGCTGGGCGAATCTTTCCAACGATATGTCCGACCGCGAGTTTGTGACGGCGCTCTCCAATAGCGTGGTCAACAATGTCGCCACCAAGTTTTCAAGTCAGCCCCAGTATCATGAGGGCTGGAAGAATCGTTATAAAAATGAGCTGAAGGACTGCTTGGTTTTTATCGCCGAGGATGAGGCTGCCGCTGCGACGCCCGTGCAGCCCGAGCCTAAGCCGGCGCCCTCGCCGACACCTGATTCGAATGACGACTCGAGTGACGATGCCAACGATGACAGGATGGATGCGCCCTCGACCGATGCTGACGGTAATGGCTCTGCTGTTGGCACTACCAACGACGGCTCTACCTCGAACGGCTCCGATTCGAACGGCTCTGCTGCGGGCGATTCGCCTTCAAGCTCTGCCGGCAATACGGACAGCGACGCTTCTGGTTCGACCGGCGCTGACACCTCTAACTCATCTACCGGCTCGAGCGATTCGTCCGTTGACACCGGCTCTAACAACGGCTCCGGCTCTGACGCAACCCCTGATTCCGATGCTTCCAAGGACGATTCGAATAAGGCGCCGGACGCTCCCGTTGCTTCGCCGGACAAGAAGCCTTCTTTCTCCGAGCAGCTTGGTTCTACGCTGGGTTCTTCGCTGATGGCTGGCGTCAATAACGGCTCGGCCCAGAACAAGGACAACTCTGATCAGGCTTCCACGGAAAAGACCGAAGCCGCAAAGGGCGACTCCAAGGACAAGGCTTCCGAGAAGACCGAATCCGATAAGGGTTCTAGCTCTGAGGAGAAGGACGACAAATCCGCTCAGAAGAAGGACAAGAGCAAAACCGAGGGCGAAAAGAAAAAGACCGAGGACGAAAAGAAACAGTCCGAAGACGACGACAAGAGCGGTGCTGACAACCAGAATCAGGAGCAAAATGACTCCAAAACGGTGACCACCACGACCACGACGACTACAGCTACCAAGTCCTCGGGCGGCAACATGCCCAAGACGGGCGATCTGATTGTGATGGCGAGCCTTGCCAGCGCGAGCTTGGCCACACTGGGCGCTACGTCTATCGTAAGTGGTAAGCATAAGCTCGATCAGCAGAAGAAGGCTTCTGGGGAGGACGGCTCGGAGGAGTAGCCTCTCGGTTGCCAGATAACTAAAGAATCGGGACGGGGTCCGGTGCGAATGCGTCGGGCCCCGTTTTGTTGTGCAACGATTGGTTGTGCCCCCTCACGCCTCTTGTTGCTACCGTTGCCCGATATGTTTGCGCGGTGACATCGGTACATGCGATGCGGTCATTACAATTGGCGTCGTGCTGCGATTTAGGGGGAACGTTTTGGTGTCTGAACAGGCAAATAATGGTTGTGCTGCCGGCTTTGACGTGCGTTTGATTGGCTGTGTCGACGATGCAGTTTTGCCCATTGGCATGCACGACTATGCGGAGGCTCTTGGTTGCTGCACGCTGGTCGACAAGACCATGTTTATTGCCGATGCGTTGGACTGCGACGCGTCCGTTGTGGTGTGCTGTCGACCCGAGGGTTTTGGCAAGAGCATGAACTTGTCGATGCTCAGGGCTTTTCTGGAGCGTCCTGCGGTCGGTCGCGCCGGTCGGAGCTCGTTTGCCGATGCTCAGATTTGGGATGCAGACGGCGGGCGTTATCGGGATGAGTATGCTTGCTATCCGGTGATATCGCTGGACTTTTCTGGCGCTACGAGGCGTGGCCCCGCTGTTGCCGGCGTCGTGCGCGATGTCCTTTCGGGCGAGTGCGCTCGCTTGTTGGCGCTCTTGGGGGCTCCGGATTTAGCTCGAGATAAGGTGCGTCACATCGAACGCGTCGCGCGCGGCGTGGCGAGCGCGGACGAGGTTGACTCGGTGCTCGGTGTGCTCATAGAGCTGCTGGAGATGGCCTGCGATGAGCAGGTTGTATTGCTCGTTGATGGGTACGACGCGGCGTGGTTGGGCCGTGCGAGCGCGAGGGGCGCTTCCGGCGCCGATTCGGCGGATCTATTTGATCGCGTGCTTTTCGAGGCCATTGCCACTGCGGGCGATTCGTTGCGGCTGACGTGTCTGATGGGGGAGTGTCCCCGTCCTGCTGAAGTGGCGCTTTCTTTGCATGGCTGCTCGTATTGTCTGACGACGCCGCTTTCGACCTGGTGTGACCGTTGGTTCGGCTTTTCGGATGCCGAGGTCCAGGCTCTGTTGAATCATGCTGGGCGCGAGGAATACCTTGATGATGCGCGTGAATGGCTCGAGGGGTATCGGTTTGGCAGGGCCTATTGCTCGAGTCTAGAGCGTGTGATCGGTTTTCTGGACCGAGGCTGCACGGCGCCTGTGCGTGCCGATCTGTATGGATATGCCGATTGCCTGAGTAGGGTAGTTGCCGGGTGGAATCTCGACCGCCTTTCGGTCTTCTTTGATTTGCTCGAGGCCCATGGGTGCGCTGAGGTCCCGCTTTGTTTGGGCACTGCAGAGCCAGATGTCTCGCCTGACGATGGCATGTGGACAGCGCTATATCTGTCCGGTTTTCTTACGACGGATATGACTGAGGAGCCAGAGCATGGCGATCGCCTCCGTGCTTTGCGATTGCCCAATAACGAGCTTCGACAGGCCTTGCGTCTAGTGATTGTTGAGTGGTTTGAGTGCGCTGCCGAAGACATTCGAGACGTCGATGCGTTTCGCGACGGGCTGTGCCGTGGGGATGAGGATGCGGTGAGGCGGGCGCTAAGCCGCATCCTGGGTGATGCGGGAATCGGTGAGACCGACCTAGATACGCCGCTGCCATATCATCTGCTCTTGCAGGGGCTCTGCTTTGGCTTGCCGGGCTATGCCAATCCTGCCTCGAGGCGAAAGTGTGGCGCGGGTCGCTGGGACATCCAGGTTTTCCCTACGGGTGCTGTGTTCGACGTAGCAGACACGATTGGCATGCTGGACGAGCGCCCGCTGATAACGATTAACTTGATGTATGACCCCGATGTGGATGCGTTGGGCCTGGAATTGCTGGCCGTGCAGTCGCTACTCGACATAGAGCGCGGCGGCATCGACGAAATCCGTGTACCGCGCCCCGGCGTGGGTCGCATGCGCTGGGGGTTCGGTTTTGATGGGCAGCATGTGGCTACGGTGTGCCAGCTGCTTTAAGCGCCGAGGTGTTTCCGGCTTCCGTTACTCCGCGTCCTTCAGGGGCGGCATGGGCTTCCAGTTGGGATCCTTGACGATCTTGCGGGCGTCCTTCATGCCTCGGCGCAGCGCCGGAATACCGGTCTTAAAGCACTTATCGACCGCAGCCAGGCGAATGAACTCCTTGCAGAAGGTCGCGACGTTGCCCAGACGGAACAGCACGGGGTGATAGTCGCCGTAAATCTGCATGTAGCGGGCCAGATAACCGCGGTTGCGCATGATGTAGTAACGGTTGGTGTCGCTCGTAGAGTTGAGCTGGCGCTTGCCGGCGATATCCCAGTTAGAGACGGCGCGGGCGCGCTTGAGCACCACGTCGGCGACCACGGCGGCGGGGAAGTGTTGGCTGGCTACGTAGCCGTAGCAGGCATCGTCGCCGTAGATAAAGAAGCGCGCATCGGGCAGGCCGATCTTGTCGACTACGCGGCGTGAGAACATGCCGCCCTCAAAGCACAGCTGGTTCATGGCGCGGTAGCCCTCGGGGCCCAAGTCCCACTTGGCGACAGGGTTGGGAATGCCGAGCGAGAGGATGAGCTGGTACTGCCAAAAGAAGGCGCCGCCGTCAAAGTCCAGGCGCGAACCCTGGATGACATCGTAGCGGTCGGTCCACTTGGCAAGACGCTCGATACCTTCGGGGATGACGAGCACGTCGTCGTCCATGACCCAGAACCACTGGGCGCCCAGGTCGTAGGCGCATTTGGTGCCGGCGGAGAAGCCACCCGCACCGCCGCCGTTTTCGAGCTGCGGGGCGTAGATGACACGGTCGGTGTTACCCTGTGAATCGGGCTGATCGGTTTCGATGCCCCATAGGTTGGCCAGGCGCTCGTTGAATGCGGTGCACATGGCCTCGGTCTCGCGCGAATTCTCGTTATCGACAATCACGATGCGCCAGGGCGTTGCCGTGAGCTCGGTCATGGAGTCGAACAAGTTGGCCAGGAGTTCCTGACGCTTGTACGTAACGACGACGATGGCGAGCTTATCGATGGGAGCGGGAAGGGTTGAAGGCATGGGGCAATATATCCTTTCACGCGCGGCGGGCGAGTGCTGCGCGGAAGCTATCGAATACGTCCTTGAGACTGTCCTATTGTAAAGGCTCGGCGCACCTTGACGGCAAGCTTTGAATAAAACGCAGGAACCTGTCACGGCTGTAGCGGCTTTAGCGTCTGACGGCAGCGTGTCTATTGCCGCTTGGGCTTGCGAGCGATAAGGCTTCTAGCTGCGTCGATGGTGAGAAGCGTCAGGGCAAAGACGATGCTAATGACGGTACCCGTGACGATACATATAACTGCCGGGCTGTTTTGGCTGACCAGTATGTTTGCGAGCAACGTATTGAAGACGGGACGCCACAGGCTACTGGTGAGCGACTGCATCACATAGAAAGCGAGCGTGGCGGTCGAAAGGGTGACGATGACGCCTGCGGCTCGTGGATTGTCCGAGGCGCTGCGTCGGGTAGCCGCAAAGAGCAGGGAGGTGGCAGCGAGGACAAACGAGATCAACGAGGTCGATTTGTAGGAGAGGGCTGCCATTGCTGTGAGGTTGCCGGTGAAGGAGAGTTCGCCTTCCAGGATGGTGGTGAGCACCAAAACCGCTGCGAGCGACCGCATGCCTAAGGCGCCCGCCCTGTCCGAATCCATGACATCGGTAATGTCGCGGAGCAGCCCGCCGATCAAAAATGCGACTACGTACGTGGTAGCGCTCATGGACTTCTGGAGCCAAGAAAACTCGCCGGCGCTTGTCGCACTCATGGCGGCTAAATACCCGTTAACAACAAATGCGAGGATTCCAACGACGATGACCGCTGCCGTGTAGCTCCTCTTAGAGAGTCGACTCTTGGCCAGGCCAAACAGCGGCGCCATGAAGACCGTGGCGGCATAGACCCAGATAAACTCAAGCCCCAGCGTGTACCAATAGTGCGCGTGCAGGGAGACATCGGGAATGGGTGAGACGACCGTGGACCACGCGAGCGCCATGAGGCAATAAAACGCAGTAGGCAAGATGACCTTGCCAAGGCGCTGCGCCGCCCGTTGCATTTGCGACTTCCACGTTGCTCCACCGTCCCAAGCACGCGCGGCCGAAGCGATGAGAAAATAGCCCGAGATCATAAAGAAGACCTCGTTGGCCCAGCAGCCCAGCAAGTTAATAAAACCGAGCACGCCAGAATAGGGGGACATCGCAAGTGGGGCATATTCTACGGCGCCGACGCAGGCGGCTTGGAAGGTCCACTGAAAGGTGTGGAACACCGCGATGCCGGCGACCGCGACCAAACGCAGTGCTTCGATGGGTATGTTGCGTGCGGCTTTGGGCTGCATGACGTCCTTTCTTATCGGTTTGCCTCTGCGAGCTCCATAGATTATATAAACGCCTGCTAGCGCGCTGACCCTTTGATACCATGAAACGACAGGTATTTCCTAAGGAGCACATTTGTCTACTAACGCCTCTGGCAGCCCTGTTCTGTCGCTGCTTATTCCCATTTACAATGTTCAGCGCTACCTGCGCGAGTGCCTCGATTCCGCCCTGGTGCAGACGCTCAAGGATATTGAGATCATCTGCATTAACGACGGGTCGACCGACAACTCGCCGGCGATTATCCGCGAGTATATGGAGCGCGATGGGCGCGTCAAGATGATCGACAAGGCCAACAGCGGCTACGGCGACTCGATGAACCACGGCCTGGAGATGGCGCGTGGCAAGTACGTTGGCATCTTGGAGTCCGATGACTTTATGGCGCCCGACGCACTCGAAAAGCTTGTCTCGGCCGCCGATAGCAATAATGCCGACTTTGCGAAGGCGAACTTTGACTTCTACTGGTCCAAGCCCGAGGAGCGCCGCTCGCTGCACGAGATGTTTAAGCCCAAAGACTGCGGCAAACCGGTGCACCCAAGCGACACGACACAGTTCTTTAAGCAAAAGCCCTCGATTTGGTCGGCCGTCTACCGTCGCGATTTTCTTGAGCGCAACGGCATCAAGTTCTTGCCGACCCCGGGTGCCTCTTTCCAGGACACGTCGTTTGCCTTTAAGGTGATCGCGTGCGCCGACAAGGCCGTTTACCTGCACGATGCCGTACTTTCGTATCGCCAGGACAACGAGAACTCCTCGGTCAATTCTTCGGCCAAGGTCTTTTGCGTCAATGCCGAATATGCCGAGATCGAGCGCTGGATCCGAGAGGATTACGCTCGCAATCACGCAAGTGATGACGTCGCGCGCATGCTCAAGTTCAATCAACTTATTAAGTACGATTCGTACATGTGGAACTACGTGCGCCTGGCGCCTAAGTTCTATAAAGAGTTCCTGGTCCAGATGACCAAGGAGTTCCAGGCCTCCTTGGACGCAGGAGACTTTTCGCTGGACGACCTTAAGCCGTGGAAGCGCGCGAATCTTGCTGCGATCCTCAAAGACCCTGAAGCTTGGGTGGACGAGCACCCGCACTTTGCGACGGACGGCGCCCTGGGACGCGCCAAATACTACGCCTCGGTTGGAGGCCCAGGCGTGGTCGCCGCCTTCCTCATCGAATCGCTGAGGGGGTAGGTCGACATGGGAGAGGCTTCGACCCCCAAAGCGACCATCGTCGTTCCCGTATACAACTCGGCACGCTCGATTCAGCGATGCCTCGACTCGCTGTTGGCACAGTCCGAGCGCTCGATTCAGGTCGTTTGTGTCAATGACGGATCGACTGATGATTCCCTGAGCGTCTTGCATCAAATGGCACAGACCGACGGACGTGTGCTGGTGATTGACCAGAAAAACGAGGGTGTCTCGTGCGCTCGAAACGCCGGCATCGATGCCGCCGAGGGCGAGACCGTCTTTTTTGTGGACGCCGACGATTACATCGATGCCCAGACGGTCGAGCGCGTGTTGCATGTCATGGAGTCTGCGGATGCCGAGGCCGCCGTTTTTGGCGGCGTCTGTGAACCTGCCGATGCTGCCCCCAAACGCGTCCAGCAACTCATGAGCCCCAAAGCTGGTACCTTCGGCGCCCGTGATCCCCAACTACTGTTCCATTCGAATGCGCAGCCCTATGCCTGCCGTGCGGCTTTTTCGCGCGAGCTGCTCAATCGCGAAGGCATTCGCTTCGCCCCCGGTTTGGCTTTGGGCGAGGACGTCGTCTTCCAATTTGCGGCTTATGCGCTTGCCCGCAAGACCGTCGTCATGCCGGACAAGTTCTACCACTACGTGATGGAGAGTGAATCGGCGACGCACGAGTTCAACAGTGCCGAGGCTCGCGCCAAAAAGCTTGACGCCCACATGAGGATGCTCGAGGAGGTCTTGGAGGACTGGGCGGCCTACGGTCTTTTAGACCTGTGCCCCGGCGAGCTGATAACTTGGTTTTTGGACCTAACTGTGTTCGACCTGGCGCGCTTGGATGCCGATGACTTCCATCGCGTGGCGGCTCGCGTCAACATGGACCTCGCGACGTTTTTGGGAACGGACTGGGCAGATATGCCTGCTAAGGGCGCCGTTCGCCGTGTTGCCCACAAGCTCGTTGCGGCGACCTCGGGCGTTTCGATGGCAGACGCCACGCTGTTCTATCTTTCGACTCGCGGTCTCAAAGCCTGCCTGGAGCGCTTTATCTAATTCCAAGCGCTGCCGCTCGCCGCAACTCGGCTGTTAAAATAACCCTGTTACACGCTACTCAACAGGAGGTTCTCTTGCAGAACTCTGATACCCCTAAAGTTTCGCTGCTTGTCCCCATTTGCAATGTCGAACGCTACCTGTGCGAGTGCCTCGATTCCGCCGTGGCGCAGACGCTTAAGGACATCGAGATCATCTGTATCAATGACGGTTCCACCGATAGCTCGCCGGATATCATCCGCGAGTACATGGAGCGCGACCCCCGTGTGAAGATGATCGACAAGGCCAACAGCGGCTACGGTGACTCGATGAACCGCGGCCTGGAGATGGCGCGCGGCGAGTACGTGGGCATCCTTGAGTCCGACGACTTTATGTTTGAGGATTCGCTCCAAAAGCTGGTTGCCAAGGCCGATGCTGAGCATGCCGATGTGGTAAAGGGCGACTTTTACCTGTATTGGTCCGCGCCCAGTGAGCGCCGTGAGCTGTTTGGGATTATCGATGAGCATATGACGGGCGCCGCGTATCGCCCCGTCGATCGCCCTGGCATCTTCTACCGCAAACCTTCCATTTGGTCTGCCATCTATCGGCGCGAGTTCCTCAACGACAATCAGATTCGGTTCCTTCCCACGCCGGGCGCCTCGTATCAGGACGCAGGCTTTAACTTTAAGGTCTGGGCGTGCGCCGAGCGTGCCGCGTTTATTGCGGACCCCATCCTGTGCTATCGCCAGGACAATGAGAAGAGCTCTGTTAATTCGCCCAACAAGGTGTTTTGCGTGTGCGACGAATATGCCGAGATGCAACGTTTTTTGGATGAACGTCCCGAGCTCAAGGTTCAGCTCCAGGGTATTTTAATGCGCATGAAGGTCGATACGTATCGCTGGAATGACGAGCGTCTGGTCGATGAGCTGCGCGAGCAGTTTTGGGAGAAGGCTTCGCCCGAGCTCAAGGCCGATTGGGATGCCGGTCGCTTTGATCTGTCGCTGTTCGATCCGCGCGGCGAGACCGACTTGCGCCTGATGGTCAAGTCGCCCCGTGCTTATATCGATTCGCGCTTTGACTTTAAGAAGCCCGGCAAGCTCAATACGTTTAAGCACTACTTTAAGATTGGCGGCCTGCCGCTGGTCTGGCGCGTGCTGACGTATCAGCGCACCTACGGCGATAATCCGCATCCCGATGACGTGCCGGCCGCACAGTAGGAGCACTTGGCTATGACTACCCCCAAGATTTCCGTTGTCGTTCCCATCTATAAGGTGGAGGAGTGCCTGGCCTGGTGCCTGGACTCCCTGCTTGCGCAGGACATGTCCGATTGGGAAGGCGTGCTGGTCAACGATGGCTCGCCGGACGGTTCGCGCGATATTGCGGCTGCCTATTGCGAAAAGGACGCGCGCTTTACGCTGGTCGATAAGCCCAATGGCGGCCTGTCGAGTGCGCGTAATGCAGGCATCGCCGCGTCTACGGCACCTATTGTCGCGTTCTTGGATTCCGACGACCGATTTACGCCCGATGCATGCCGCGTGATCGTCGATGCCTTTGAGCGCGAGGACTGCGACGTGTTGACCTTTGGCGCGAACCCGTATCCGCTGGAGGCGGGGTATCCGTGGCTTAACTATGTGCTTAGCCCGCGCGATGTGTCGTTTGAGGGCTATAGCTCCGACCTGCTGTTTAAGGAAGCGTCTCGTCCCTTTGCATGGCGCACCGCCTGCAAGCGCGACTTCTTGCTGGGCAACGGGATCGTGTTCGACGAAACCGTTAAGTATGGCGAGGACCAGGTCTTCGACTTTGCCGTGTACGGTCGTTCGCACAAGACCGCGCTTATCTCGAACAAGCTGTATGACTACCGCGTGGCGCGCAAAGGCTCGCTCATGGACACCATGCGCTATGACGACGAGACGCGCCTGCTGGAGCACGTGAAGATTTACTCCGCGGTGCTGGCTGACTGGCAGCGCGACGGTCTCGATGTCCAGCATGCCGATGACCTGGCGTACTTCCTATGCGATCTGGTGCTGTACGATGCGCTCAGGTTGCTGGGTTCGGACTGCGGCAAGGTGTTTGCTGCCGTTGCCACGGCGCTTGCCGGTTCTGCCGTGGGCAGCGATGCTGCGCTCGCACAATGCGCTCCTTCTGTTGCTGCTATGGTGCGTGCGGCGCTTACCAGCAAGGCCCCCAATGCCCGTGAGTGCAAAAAGCTCATGTTCGATTACGACGTCTTGAGGTTTGGGCGCCTGGGTGCCTGCAAACGCATGGCAGCGAACGCCCTGGGAAAGCGAGAAGTGTAGATGAGTATCAAGCGTTTGGCGCTTTGCCGCAGTCAGGGCCGTCTGTTTGTGCTGCTTCGTTTTGCCGGTCAGGATGTCGCCGCGCTTATTGAGCGGGAGGGCTCTCAGGCGTTTGCCCATGCGACGACGAGCGGTTCTTGTGTGCCGTCGCTGGTGCTCCCGGTCGATCATGGCCGTGTGCTGGCGCTTTGTCCTTCCGTTTCCGATTACGAGCGCGAGCTCGCCGTCTTGGTGCTTCCGTTTTTGGATGGCTCGTCGATGGATGTCGTTTTTGCATCCGGTGGCCAAAGGTTGGGCTCCATTCGCCTCGATAGCCGCGTGGCCAAGCTGGAATCCAAGGTTAACTACAAAGCAAAGCCTGCGCTGTGCGCGCTTATCCGCGATGCTCAGCGTGGCGAACACTGCGGTTTCTACGAGATCGATGCCACTCGCTATTTGCCGGCAGACGCCGGTGCGGTGTGGCGCTATGAGGTTACTTGGGCGGGAGACCTCCAGTGCGCGCCTGAGCTCCAGATCTTCGATGCGCATATGAATGCCATCGATGTCACCGTGCATGTGTTTGAATCGCAGGTCGATGTGCCGCAGCAGAACGGATGCCGCGTCAATAAAACGTATCTGAGTGTTGAGATGCCTCAGGATATACGAGATTTTGTCGCGATTGTGAGCGACCCCACAGAGCAGATCCAGAGCGGGTTTTGCGCCATGGATGGTCGCCTGTACAACGGCATGGTCGATGACAGTTGGAACCGCATGAAGGACGCGCGTGCAGACGACGCAGCTTATCGACGTTGGTTTGAGCGACATCGCACAAAGCCGGACGATTTAGCGTGCCAGCGTGTCGCTTCGGCGGCCTTTGCCTATAGGCCGCTCGTGAGCATCGTGGTGCCGTGCTACAAGACCGATCGGGTCTATCTGCGCGAGCTGCTGGACTCGGTGCTGGTCCAAAGCTATGACAACTGGGAATTGCTGCTTATGGACGCCTCGCCCGAATGGGACGCGGTTGCCAATCTTGCGGCGGGCGTCAACGATGAGCGCGTCCGTTGTATTGAGCTGCCCGGTAATGGCGGCATTGTGGTCAACACCAACGCAGGTATTCAGCAGGCGACTGGAGACTACATCGCGTTCTTGGACCACGATGACATCCTGGAACCGGACGCGTTATTCCACTATGTTGCCGCGCTGAACAAGGCTGCCGAGGGCGAGCGTCCCCAGGTCCTGTTCTGCGACGAGGACATGTTCCAGAAAACGGGGGAGTGGGGTCAGCCGGTCTTTAAGACCAAACTCAACGTCGACTTGCTCTATAGCCATAACTGCGTGACGCATTTTCTGATGGTGGAGAAGGCGCTTATCGATCGCATTGGCATGTCGCCGGAAGACGTCGCGGGCGCCCAAGATTACGACCTGACGCTCCGCTGCCTTGCAGCCGGCGCGCGCTTTGAGCACGTTGCGCATGTGCTGTATCACTGGCGCGTGCATCCGGGATCGACCGCCGACGGTTCTGCCGATAGCAAGCCGTATGCTATTGAAGCCGGGCGCCTGGCGCTGCAGCGCCACCTTGATGCGCAGGGCGTTCGCGGAACGGTCGAGGAGACCGAGACACCATTTGTCTATCGCATGCACTATGCGCTGCCGGAGCCTACGCCGCTGGTGAGTATTGTGATTCCCACCAAGGATCACGTTGAGACGCTCGATGCCTGCGTGATGTCGATCGCCCAGAAGGCCTCGTATGCCAACTACGAGATCGTTTTGGTGGAGAACAACAGCGAAGCCCCGGAGACGTTTGCGTATTACGAAACCCTGCCAGAGCGCGTGGCCGCAGTATCTGAAGGCAAAGGTAGCGCATGTGTTGTGTACTGGCCGGGCGAGTTCAATTACTCCCAGATCATTAACTTTGGCGTGGAGCATGCCAAGGGCGACTATCTGCTGCTGCTCAACAACGATACCGAGGTCATAAGCCCCGACTTTATCGAAGAGATGATGAGCTATCTGCAGCGTCCCGATGCGGGCGTGGTGGGCGCCAAACTCTACTTTGCCGATCATCTGGTGCAGCATGCCGGCATTCTGGTTGGCGTGCGTGGCGCACTTGCCCATGCCAACCAGGACTTCTCGGCAAAGCGCGAGGGCTATCTTGCCCGCGCTGTGCGCCCGGGCAACTTTAGCGCCGTGACGGGTGCCTGCCAGATGGTGCGACGCGACGTATTTGAGCAGGTCGGAGGCTATAACGAGGAATTCGCCGTCGGTTTTAACGACGCCGACTTTTGCCTGCGCGTGTGGGAGGCGGGCTACCGCACCATCTTTACGCCCTATGCCGAGCTGTATCACTACGAGTTCACCTCGCGCGGCAGGGAAGAGGCCAACGAGGAAAAACTGCGCCGCTGGAAACGTGAACAGGCGCTGTTCATGCAACGCTGGCCTGAGTTCTTCTTGGGAGGCGATCCGTGGCTCGGACCAAACCTATCCTCCGACAGTGAGTACTTCTCGCTTTAGAGCGAAGTAATTCCAAGATCCGGCAAAGTATCCTCAAGAGCTGCAAGAGCGGTGGGGTTCAAGTCCTCCTCGTTGAAGCGGCTCTTGTCATATCGAAAACGTGTGTCAGGATTTTTTAGGTGGCCGTATTAATTAAATTGGTTCGCTTCTGTGCTCGGTTTGACTCAGAAGCTATTTAGCGTAACGGTTGAGGTGTGGCGACTCATATTTAAATTGCAGTCACAAAGACACCTTTTATCGATTTCCCGTTGAAATACTGAATTGATAGTTTAAAAATAACTTAAGAGAGCCTTAAATCTCGGAGAAAGGATGTCGTATGAAAAACCTTCGAGAAAGATGGCGCGGACTAACAGTGCTGGGAGTTGTTGCATTTGCCGCTGCCTGCATGACGGTTGCCCCGGTGCCCTCATTTGCTGATATTGCTGGCGGTGGCGGAGACGGTGGACCGATTACGGAATGGTGTTCCGACGGTCGTCCGAAGACTGGACTCGTTCGGTGCGAGGCGGCAATCTTCGCTATTTCGATCCCGAAACTGGCGCCATGGTCACGAACCAGTGGCATAACGAATACGAAGCTGTCTGGTACTATTTTGGCGCTGACGGGATTGCGGTGTCGGGCTGGCAGTCTATCGGTGGGGACAAGTATTACTTCTACCCCGAAAGCCATGATATGGCATACGGCCGAGTTCAGATTGACGGCAAGAACTACTTCCTGAACACCCCTGGTGCCAACGCCGATGGTCGCATGCAGCATAGCGGCTGGCTCTATGACTCCATCTATGGAAAGTGGTTCTATGCGACCTCCAGTGGCGAACTGCTGACCGGTTGGCATAATATCGGTGGAACTTGGTATTATTTCGACGAGTATGGTGTCATGCTGACCGGCTGGATCAACGTTTCGGGGACGTGGTACTACGCCAACGCTTCCGGTGCGATGGTCACTGGCTGGCTCAATATCGGCGGTACGTGGTTCTACCTCGATGGCTCGGGCGCCATGGTTGCTAACGGCTGGCGCAGCCTGGGCGGCTCCTGGTACTGGTTCGGCGATTCCGGCGCGATGGCTACCGGCTGGTTCTTGGCAGGTGGCTCTTGGTACTATGCGAGTGGTTCGGGCGCCATGGTAACCGGCTGGCTCAGCAATGGCGGCACGTGGTATTGGCTCGGAGGTTCGGGCGCTATGGCCTCTAACTCTTGGGCCAACGTTGGTGGAGTTTGGTACTGGTTCGACGATTCCGGTGCGATGGCCACCGGCTGGCGTCAGATCGGCGGCGCCTGGTACTACTTTAGCGGTTCCGGCGCTATGGCCCACGACTCCTGGGTCGGCGACTACTACCTCCAGTCTTCCGGTGCCATGGCTACGAATGCCTGGATCGGCTCCTATTATGTCGGCGAGGACGGTAAGTGGATTCCGGGCTACGGCCTAGTTTGGTATAAGAACGGTAGCAATGTTTACCATACGCATAAGTGCCGTACCGTTGGTAAGGACGCAAAGGGCTATTCGCAGATCTCTATTCAGGAGGCCCAGAGGCGTGGTGCTTCACGAGAGTGCAAAAACTGCCAGCAAATTGGCTAGCACATTACTGAGTTAGTTTTGATTGAGACCCCGTTGCCCTGAGGTGACGGGGTCGCTGCGTGATTGGATACCGTGCTGCTATGAAGAAATGCTCATTCGGGGTGCTGGTCTTTTCCGGCCTTGTTTCTTTGGGGCTCCTTTTGAGTTCGCCCTCGATGTTATACGCCCTTGATTTGAATAACACTGACGAAGGTTCCGCATCTAACGTTGCTATTGCTTCTGTTGAGTCAGCCATTGATGCTCAGCGCGATTCGACCTTCGCTGTCGAGCAGAACTCTCAGGTGGATAATGAGACCCCTTCTGAGGTTTCGAATCAAATTGTTTGGCATCAGGGGTGGATATCACCCGAAGAAGGGGCTGGTTTTTGGCGTTGGGGCTTGTCCGACGGAACGATCGCTGTTTCTTCTTGGAGACATATAAACGGTAGCTGGTACTGGTTTGACGACGAAGGTCGAATGGCTCAGGATGGATTGGTCCAAGTCGGGGGTGCGACTTATGGATTCTCCTCTTCGGGTGCAATGCGTGTCGGCTGGTACCTAGATTCTACGGGCTCCACTTCTGCTTGGCGTTATTTCTCCAGTTCTGGCGCCATGGTAAAAGGCTGGCTTTCAGACGGCAACAACTGGTATTGGCTGGATGTTGAAGGCAAGATGGTCCACGACTCGATGCTGCAGATCGGGGGAGCCACGTATGGATTCTCCTCTTCTGGCGCAATGCTTATCGGATGGCATCTTGATGCTTCCGTCTGGCATTATTTTTCCGGCTCTGGCGCCCTGGTAAAGGGTTGGCTCTCGGATGGGGGCCGTTGGTATTGGCTTGATCCTGCGGACGGTTCTATGGCCACCGGGTTGAATGCATGCAATGGAACCCCTTATATCTTTAACGGATCAGGGGCCATGCTCTCCTCCCAGTGGGCGCTTATTGACAACAACTGGTATTACGCTGACTCCAACGGCTTGCTGCATGGAGGCTGGTTACTTCTAGGGAATTCTTGGTATTACCTGGATCCAGGAAGCCATATTATGCTCACGGGCTTTGTGCAAGTGGGTACATCCTCCTATTTCCTTACGAGTTCAGGTGCCATGGCAACAGGCTGGGCACTTGCTGATGATACTTGGTACTACGCCGCATCAAACGGAGCAATTCAACGAGGGCGATGGATAAAGTCCGGAAGCGCCTGGTATTACCTTGATGATGTATCCGGCGCAATGCGTACTGGTGAATACACGGTAGGCGACACGCGCTATTATTCTTATGATTCCGGTGCGATGGCATCTTCGTGCTGGATCAACTTGAGCGACGGTATTTCATGGGCGAATTCGTCTGGAGCACTGAGCGAGCCGTTGCCTACTTCATCTGATGGATCCCCCGTAGTCGCTGATCGTGCTGACTCGTCTTCATTGCCAGGTGTGATTCATATTGGAGACGCGGTTTTCTATGCGGATGCAAACGGTGCCGTCAATGTAGCATCTGGTTGGATTATGTCGAAAGACGTTTCTGACGAAAGCGGCAATACTTGGTATTACGCATCTTCCAATGGTGTTCTTAAGTCTGGTTGGCAATATGTCAACGGTGCGTGGTATTGGATGGATCCTTCCACATTCAAGATGAAAACTGGATGGCTTAATGACGGCGGTACGTGGTACTGGCTCCAGCCTTCGGGCGCTATGTTTGCTAACGGGTGGCTGAAAATCGATGGCGTCGACTACTACTTCAATGCAAGTGGTGCATGGTTGAATACGTCTGGTTCTGTTTTGGGGGTTAATAGGTCCAGCCTGGTCAATTGGCTTATGAGCCACGAAAACGATGGCTATTACCGTGGAACACCCTACGATACGCATCTTAGCCAAGAAACATGCATGTATCCAAAGGGTGATCCTCGTTGGGATGGGTATACCGGTATGAACTGCGGCGGATTTGTATCGCATGCGTATATGAAAGCGGGCGGTAATTTAGCTCCCATTGCCGCCGAGCAGAGCCATTCCCCTTGGAGTGGAGGTCCCGGAAGGGGCGGCTGCGTTAACGCTTATCGTTGGTACGGCTACGCTATCGATACGTGCGCGAACGTGACTTATTTCAACTCTATTGATGAGTTGTTGCGCAGTGGCTTGGCTCGTAAGGGGGACATTGTGTTCTTCAATCCTTACAACCCATATGCCGACGATAGCCACATTGGCTTTTTCTGGGGCAATTCGCCGAGCGAAAATTTGTTCTGGCATAGTGATGGTTATGGAAACCGCATCTCCGGTTTGACCGCTTTGGGTCCATCGAAAGTAATATTGATTCGTTAGAATTCTGAGTTGTAGGGGACTCTCTGGGTCCCCTACCTTTTTGACATCTAGTTTGAAAGTTTATTTGAAGTCGGTATTCTTGGGGGGGGGTAAGAGTAGGGACTAGGAGTCCTTGGTTTCACCCTGCTGGGAAGTTCTTGTTTACATTGTGGTATTGCGTGCAGTTATTTGTCGTCCTAGATGGCATCTTGTCCAGTTGGATGTTCGGAAATCTTTCACAGCCATGCTGTAAGCTAAACGCAAACAAGAACGAATGACGAGGTTTACATGAGCAAACATCTTAAGTTATTTTCGGCATTGTTGGTGCTGATGGTCCTTGCGCCCATTTCTGTGTTTGTTTTCCCCTCGAACGCGGAAGCTGCGCGGTCCCTAGTTGAGAATTCCTGGCGTTATGAGGATGGGCAATTGGTCGCAGAGGATGCTTCTTCCGAAGAAGATGGAATAGCCTTATTGTCCATGGACATTCTTCCCGATGGGGCTACGGCGCAGGGCATCGATGTCAGTGAGCATCAAGGACGTATTGACTGGAATGCTGTTAAGGCTTCTGGTATCGATTTCGCTATTCTGCGTGTTGGATTTGGCGCTCCATCTTGGGGCGGTCGAGTTGACTATCAATTTAATCGAAATATTTCTGAGTGCGAGCGACTCGGAATTCCCTACGGCGTCTATATCTATTCATTTGCTTTTGATAATCAGCAGGCAGCCGATGAGGCATCAATGGTGATCAATTGCCTTTCTGGACATAATCCAAGATTGCCGGTGTATTACGATCTTGAGGATAACTCGATAATTGCAAATGGACGTCAAACCGGAATTGCATCGAGGGCGCAGGTTTTTTGTAATAGGATTTCTGCCGCAGGATATGAGCCTGGTATTTATGCAAATTTAAATTGGTTTAACAACATTTTGACTGACTCTGTATTTAAGAGTAGCTCTTGGGATCATTGGATTGCTCAATAAAACTCGCAATGTGACTATACCGGCAATTACAGTTTTTGGCAGTATAAGAGCAACGGAAAAGTCCCTGGAATCAACGGCAACGTTGATATGAACTACGCGTATGTTGATGTCTCCCTTTATCATTGGCAACTAATTGACAGCACCTGGTATTATGCAGCCTCCAACGGCAAGGCGTATGCCGGATGGTTGTTTCAGAGCGGCACGTGGTACTGGCTCGAGCCCGACGCGGGCGGTGCCATGGCAACCGGCCTTCACGAGTGCAACGGCTCCCTGTACTGGTTTAATTCGTCCGGCGCGATGGCTACCGGATGGCTCCTCGACGGCGGTACCTGGTACTACGCGACGGGATCCGGCGCGCTGGCGCGCGGCCCCGTATCCGTCGGCGGCGTGCCCTACTGCTTCGACGCCCGGACGGGGGCCATGCTGACGGGCTACCAGACGGACGCGCAGGGCGTCCGCCGCTACTTCGGCAGCTGCGGCCCCCTTAACGGCTGGGGCCTCGTCGACGGCTCCTGGTACTGGTTCGCGAACGGCATCGCCTCGACCGGCTGGCTTTACACCGGCGGCTCCTGGTACTGGCTCGACCCCGACGCGGGCGGCGCCATGGTGACGGGCCTTCACGCATGCAACGGCTCCGCATACTGGTTCAACTCCTCCGGCGCCATGGCGACCGGGTGGGTCCTCGACGGCGGGACCTGGTACTACGCGACTGGCTCCGGTGCCCTCGCCTCCGGCTGGCTCAACCTAAACGGTACGTGGTACTGGCTCGATCCCTCGACGCACGTCATGGCCACCGGGCTCCATGGGTGCAACGGCTCCATGTACTGGTTCAACGGCTCCGGCTCGATGGCGACCGGATGGGTCCTCGACGGCGGAACCTGGTACTACGCGACGGACTCCGGCGCGCTGGCCTCCGGCTGGGCATATGTCGGCGGCGCCTGGTACTGGCTCGATCCCTCGACGCACGCTATGGTTACTGGTGTTCAGCAGATCGACGGGGCACAATACTCTTTTGCTAGTAATGGTGCTTGGCTCGGCTAGCAACTCTTCTTTAATTGCTTTTTTCTAATTACATATTGCTCTTAGCTATCCATTTGTAGACTATGTTTATGTAAAAATTGGTTACTACTGGGGGCTGACATGGCAAGGAAAAAGCGAATAACATTAATCCTAATCATTCTTTCAACTCTACTGCTCGCTGGGCCCGGTGTGGTTGATATCGCGAACGCAGAATCCATAAGCTCCTCCATCCCTACTGATTTTGAGCAGCAATCCGTCTCCTCGACTCTTAATTCTTCCGATTCAATCAATGATGGGTCTGCTCAAGAATCCGTTAAATGGAATCAGGGTTGGAATTCGTTTGACGGTAACTGGTTCTATGTGGATTCAGTTAATCCGGTCTCGCTGCATTCTGGCTGGCTCTATACCAATGGGGCCTGGTACTGGCTCGACCCCTCGACGCATGCCATGGCCATCGGGCTCCATGAGTGCAATGGCTCCGCGTACTGGTTTGACGCCTCCGGCGCGATGGCGACCGGGTGGGTGCTCGACGGCGGCACCTGGTACTACGCGACGGGCTCCGGCGCCCTCGCCTCCGGCTGGCTCAACCTAAACGGTACGTGGTACTGGCTTGACCCCTCGACGCACGCCATGGCTACCGGCTTTCACGAGTGCAACGGCTCACTGTACTGGTTTAATGCGTCCGGCGCGATGGCTACCGGATGGCTCCTCGACGGCGGTACCTGGTACTACGCGACGGGATCCGGCGCGCTGGCGCGCGGCCCCGTATCCGTCGGCGGCGTGCCCTACTGCTTCGACGCCCGGACGGGGGCCATGCTGACGGGCTACCAGACGGACGCGCAGGGCGTCCGCCGCTACTTCGGCAGCTGCGGCCCCCTTAACGGCTGGGGCCTCGTCGACGGCTCCTGGTACTGGTTCGCGAACGGCATCGCCTCGACCGGCTGGCTTTACACCGGCGGCTCCTGGTACTGGCTCGACCCCGACGCGGGCGGCGCCATGGTGACGGGCCTTCACGTGTGCAACGACTCAGCGTACTGGTTCAGCGCCTCCGGCGCGATGGCGACCGGATGGGTGCTCGACGGCGGGACCTGGTACTACGCGACGGGCTCCGGTGCCCTCGCCTCCGGATGGCTCAGCCTAAGCGGTGCATGGTACTGGCTTGACCCCTCGACGCATGCCATGACCACGGGCGTTCAAACTATCGGATCATGTGAATACATATTTAATAGTACCGGCAAGATGATGGCTAATTGCTGGTCAAACGGTGATGGGTCTTGGATGTATCATTCGTCATCCAGCGGCGCAATTGACCTTAAAGGCATAATGACCGATTCGCGAATCCAGCTGATTGACGATGACGGTAATGCCAGAACGGGCTGGATTGAGAGTCAGGGTTCTCGATATTATTGTTCTGCTAATGGGGTAATTCTGACTGGATGGCAGCAAATTGCTGGGTCTTGGTATTACTTTAACTCGGATGGTCGAATGGCGACCGGCTGGCTTAACGATGGCGGTAACTGGTACTGGCTAGATTCCGCTTCTGGCATAATGAAAACGGGATGGCTTTCCCGTGGGGGCACATGGTATTACCTTGATGCCGCACGTGGGGGAGTAATGTTGAGCAACGGTTGGTATTGGATCGGCTCTACTGACTACAAGTTCAGTTCATCCGGCGCAATGGTTGGCGCTTGGGTCGATGTCCCGTGCTATTCGCAGTACCCGGAACTTCCTACTGGCTGTGAGTCGGTTGCCCTTACAAACTTGCTTAACTACTATGGTTTCGGTTTAGGTAAGACGATTATTGCGGATTACTATTTGCCCAAGGGAAGTAATGGCAATTTTGTTACCGCTTTTGATGGCAATCCAAGGCGTAGCAGCGGGGGTCTCATGGGATGCGTCGCACCTGCGATTACTATTGCTGGTAATAACTTTCTGCGTGCTGCTGGAAGTGGCAAGCAGGCAAAAGACGTCTCTTTCTCGTCAATTTCTTCCATTAAGAACAGGCTGACCTGTGGTCAACCTGTTGAGATGTGGAATACCGAATGGGGAAGTTGGCCAGGAGGCCGTTATGCTGCGCGTTGGTATAACGGGCATTCCTATGGTCTGTGGGGCGGTAATCATGCCGTAGTCCTTAAAGGCTATGATGACGAGCAGGGAATTGTCTATCTTTCGGATTCGATTAACGGCAATGTTACGCGAAATGCCCAAGTGTTCTTCGGCACGTGGCAACAGATGGATAGCCAGGCCGTGGTAATTGAATAGCCATGATGCTAAAAGGGGAGAGCTCGACGAGCTCTCCCCTTTTGCTACATTGTTAATCTAGCTACGCCGTCTTCTTACGTCCAAATAGTTCGTCCCAGTTACTGGCTGCCAAAACTGTTCCGCATACAATTACAACGCAGCAGATTACGGATGCCATGTCGGGAATTGTTCCAAGCAAGATCAGGCCAAAGACCACTGACCATGCCGAATAGGAGATATTCAGAGCCATCGCACGCGCTGCTCCGATTGCCGCAATGCCCTTGTAATAGAACAGATAGGATGCAGTTCCTGCGAGTCCGGCGAGTGCAATAATCAATGTGGGCATGCTTGGGATAGCGCCCAACGTGAAATGCCATGCTCCGAAGAGGGGGAGTACGAGCGCTCCATAAACAAGCGCACTTGTAGTTTCGCGGATTTGCAAAGCTGTTTCGTCATCAACGGCATCATCTTTCATTCCCCATGCGCACAGCACCGCTTCGGATCCCCATCCAATAACGGCAAGCACTGCGCCGAGTAAGCCGAGGGGGGCATTTGCAATCTCGCTCGATCCGGCCGATAGATAGCCCATCGTCATTACACCGCAAAGAGCAACGAGAAGGGAAAGAATCTGGCCTTTGCCCATTTTCTCCTTCAGCAGTACGAAGGAAAGGAATGCTCCGACTGCGGGATAGAAGGCGGAGATGATTGCCGTGTAGGCAGCTCCGATGTTATTAATTGCCAATACGTAGCCGGTCATCCCGATAGGTCCACCGAGTAGGGCGCCGGCGATGACGACCTTGCCCGAACGAGTTTTAAGTGCAGCGAGCGTGTCTTTTAGTCTGCCTCGGACTCCCATGTAGCCAAAGAGCCAAATTGCACAGAAGGCATCATGGAGAAAGGATCCCGCAATGGAGGCGCATGCAAGCGCTTCCGCCGATCCAATATAGGGCGCAAGCGCCAAGCCGATTCCAAGAATTACTGTATCAAGGCCCCAAAGAAGACCGCTAAAAAAGCCGAATTGCATCGTTACTCACCTTTCCGATAGATCTCCAGTGCCTTTTTGAGGTATTTGGCACCGTAATTGAAGTAGATATAGAGCCATTCGCCCACGAAGTCGCCTTCGGCTTCTTTCAGAAGAGACCAGAGGTACCAGCACCATCCTGCAAGGGCAATGTGCGCATAGTTATGCGCAATTTCGTTGTTTGTTGCCTTGCGCCCAAAATATGCATCAAGCGCGCGGTCGACTTCATCTTCGGAAAGCTCGCAGCAGACACTGCATGTTCCAAAATCGTTTGCGTAATCGCTCATGCCAGCATATTCCCAGTCAATGAGATAGTACTTGTCGTTCTCATCGATAAGGAAATTGAGGTAAAAGAAGTCATTGTGGCAAAGGCATTTTGGTGCATTATCGGCCTGTACAAAGTGCTCCAATTCATCGATTTCGGCGGACATTTCCCTGTAGCCTGGAATGTCGATGGGACCTTTTTCCAGAAGAAGTGATTCGTAGCGCTTCGCTTCGAGGTAGAAGTCAAATTCGGTTTCGACATTTGCACCACTCTCGTGAAGCGAACGACACATCTGCATCATTCGATTCATTTGGGCAGCATCATGCGGATCAGGCTGCTTTGCGTTGGGTACAAACTTCGAAATTTTCCAACCACGCTTTGGGTCCTCATGAATGAACGTGTCGTCAAGGCCGAGTTCCTTGGCTTTTTTAAGTGCGGCTACTTCTCCATTTCTGTTAATAAGCAGTTCGGTCCCGACTCCCGGATGGCGGTAAACGTACTCTCCGTCATTGGTTCTAAAGTGGCACGATAGATTCGTAAGACCTTGTTTAAGGGGATAAACGTCGTGAATCTCTGATTTGGAGCAGCCGAGCACTTGCTCGATGTTATCGAAAATATCGGAGTCAACGTTTTCGATAAAATGCGGATCAAAGGCACGCAGCTCATCAAGAGAATCGAATTCGTTGATCTCGCCCTCAGGATACTTCTTGATAACCATATCGAGCTCCTTGATGTGCTCGATATATAGATCTTCCCAAAGCTTGTCCGTTGTTTCGGGCTTGTTATATTCCGTTTCGAGAATCTGCTTAAATGCAAACGAGAAGGCTTTATCAAAGTAGACATGTCCGAGCATATACCAAGCATCGGAACCGCCAATCGTAACATTGGTGATTCTGTCCATTGCTCCGGTTTGAATGCACCATTCTTTGGTGTCGCCTTCAGCATATTGAGCAGAATAAAATGCTTTCCAAACGTATGCTTCAAACGGATTGTTTAGAAGGTAATCATCGCTTGAGCAAATATAGGTGTTGCCAAGCCGCTCTTTTACGCACATAAGCGATGCGTGGTTATTTTTGGATGCATATTCGTTGTTGACGACAATCGAGACGCCGAACTTGCTTTCGAGATAGAAGAAATATTCTTTTTTATAGCCGACAACGACGGTGATATTGCTGATACCTGCGTCTTGCAGCTGCCTAATCTGACGTTCGATGAGAATCTCACCACGTACCATTAAAAGGCCTTTGGGCTTTTCATACGAAATGGGAGCAAAGCGGCTCGAAAGCCCCGCAGCCAATATCACTGCGTTTTCAACCTTATAGGGGTGAAGTGCTTCGTAACCGCTGTCGGTTAGGCTGTCCGATTCGAGAAGGCCCTCATTCGTAAGCTCTTTATTTGCTGCGTTTACCGATCCAAGTGAGAGGCCAGTGCGCTCGGCAACTTCTCGCTGGCTAGCATATGGGTTCTTTAGGTATTCGTACAGAACAGTAAAGTTACGCTTGGTCAGTTCCACTGCAGGCCTCCAATTAAGATGTTCATTGCTTAGGGAAAGAATAGAATGATTGAACGTTATGTTCAATTTAATATATTTATCTACATAGACTGAACAGACAGTAACGAAAATCAATCCTGGAATGTGGATTAAAATAAATAAATGAGATATCTGGGAGGGTCGCTTATGTATCGATTCGAAATGAAGGCCACGCTTGTTTGTGCTGCTGCGTCATTAATCACTGCTTGCTGCTTGCCCCTGAGTGCGAATGTCGCGTTTGCACAGGATTCCGTTGAGGCTCAGAGTATTGAGTCAAAAGCGGATTTTTCTTCGGTGGTTTCCGATGATTTGCAACCTGATAATTCTTCCGTCATAAAAGATGGCTGGCAACGAGACGAGTCGTCTGGAGTTTGGTATTACGGAAAAAACGGTAAACACCAAACTGGCTGGCTGCAAAGCGGGGGCTATTGGTATTGGCTTGATCCAGCCAATGATGGTGCAATGCAGACAGGTTATTTCAATGTGACCGATGCTGGCGGATCGACTGCTTCGTTTTATGCGAATGACGGCAATGCCGCAACGCCTTTTGGCGCGCTATATCAGAACTGCTGGCTACGTAACTCAGATGGAAATTGGTTTTATGCCAATGCTGGAGGCGATTTAGCTGCTGGTTGGTTTTATCAAGACGGCACATGGTATTACCTGGATCCTGCCACCCATATAATGCAGGTTGGTTTTGTCGACCTCGGGAGCGGGAAATACTATTTAGATGCCACTGGTGCTATGAAAACCGGCTGGATTCTCGTTGACGGGAATTGGTACTGGGCTTATTCATCGGGTGCCCTTGCTTCGTCATGGCAGACGATAGGTGGGACTCGCTATTATTTTGACTCTCAGACGCTGGCTATGTTCAAAGGTCGTCACGAGATCGATGGAAGTACCTACATTTTTGGCGACTATGGCCTCGTAAATGGATGGTTCAAAGATGGAGTAGATTGGTATTACTGCTCTAATGGTATTGCGGTCACTGGCTGGCAACTCGTTAACGGAACCTGGTATTATCTCGATCCGGCTTCCGACGGCAAAATGTCTGTTGGGTATTTAGACCTTGGCAATGCAGCATATTATTTGAATTCGAATGGGACTATGGCTATTGGTTGGGCTCAGTCCGAGGACGGCTGGTATTTTGCCTCTGAATCTGGCGCGCTTATTTCTGGCTGGTATAAAGAGGGCGTGAGTTGGTATTACCTGGACCCTGCTAGCCATCTCATGAAAACGGGCTTATTTGAAGTGGGCGGCAACGATTGTTTTGCAAACCAGAGCGGTAGGCTTGTGGTTTCAAGATGGGTTACCGTTAATGATGGCGTTGAAAGATACGCTGATGATAATGGATATCTTTGCAAGGATGTGATTCGCGAAAACGGCACTATCCTAAAAACCGCTGGAACTGATGGCTGGCAGGTTGCGTCCGGCTGGGTTAATGTCGCAAATCTAAGGTTTTACGCTGAGCCCGGAACGGGTGCCATCCATCTTGGATGGCTGCAGATTGACGGCGATTGGTATTGGCTTGATGCCGATTCTGGCGTGATGAAGACCGGATGGGTTTTTACTGGCGGTGCATGGTATTACCTAAACGATGACGGAAAAATGGCAACTGGTTGGAAATGCCTGAATGGAACATGGTATTACCTTGAGTCCAATGGAAGCATGCATGTTGGCTGGCTTAAAGATTCGGGTAAGTGGTATTGGTTGGACGGCAGCGGCGCTATGGCAACTGGTGCAAGAACCATCGATGGTGTTCGCCGAATTTTCTGGAGCGATGGCCAGTGCGACAAAGTTGGCTGGCAAAATCCTCCGCAGTATCCTCAGGTCAGCTCTTGGACTGTTCGGCTGCCAAGCTATTGCACCGGATACTTTACCTATGTCAGCCCCTCTCGCATCTCCGCCGAAGCAACGCGGGAAGATTGCGTGAACGCCTTTATCCAGCGCGCCTATGAGTATATCGGTACGCAATATATTGAGCCATGGTCTACCGCTCCCGGTGGAGCTGTTGATTGCTCTGGTTTTGTCTTGCAGTGCCTTTATACTACTGGCATGGATATGGGTGTTTACAACCCTTATAACCATCGCTGGGATCCAAGCCAAACCTACAATTCCATGAATTGGTATCGAAGCAATATCTTTATGCCCGTGAGCACGAACTCGGTTCAGCGCGGCGATGTGATTTATTACCGTGGGCATATCGCAATTGCACTTGGCGGCGGTATGATGATTGACTCCTGGCCTCATCAGGGCGTCGGAATTCATCCCATTAGCGCAAGGGGAAATGTGATCGGCGCAGCCCGTCCATTTATTTAATTGATTTGCTGTAAGACGGTCGATATCGGTTTGGGGGCCTGAAATGAATGTCCAGATTGAACATCGAATTTGTTGGCGAGTAATTGGCTTGATGCTATTTTCCGCCTTGCTCTCAGTTTCAGTTCCCGCATTTTCTTGCACTGCTTATGCCGTGGAAGAGGGGGCGGATAACGGTGTCGTTGACCGCGACTCGACAGGAGGGTCGGGAGCATTTGTCGATGGCGGTTGCTCTCAAGATTCCAGTGATTGTGCCGGCAAAACATCGGAAGATTCGAACCAACAGGTTGTCGAAAGCCAAGAACCGTCGAGGACAGAAAAGCTATCTGGATGGCAATGGAACGGTTTGTCCTGGTATTACTATCTTGACGGCTGTCGTTTGACCGGAATGCAGAATATTGACGACTCGTTGTACTATTTGGACCCCGCTCATGACGGTGCAATGAGCTGCGGCTGGATTTTTACTGACAATAAGTGGTATTACGCGAGTCCATCAGGCGCTTTGGCAAGTGGCTGGCAGTTTATAGGAGGTCAATGGTACTGGTTTGACTCCCTTAACAGCTGTTCTATGGCTACTGGTCGACGTGTTATTGATGGGCATCCTTATCTTCTTGGAGCCTATGGGCTGATTAATGGATGGTGTCTTGATAACGGTTTATGGTATTGGGGTTGCCATGGTGAAGTTTTAACAGGCTGGCTCCAAGCTGACAATAGTTGGTATTGGCTTGATCCCGCCAATGATGGCGCCATGTCTAGGGGTATCGTTTCCGTCGGTTCGTCTCGTTACTATTTATCTGATTCCGGCGCAATGGTTGTAGGCTGGGCGTTTGATGGTACGGACTGGTATTACGCTGACGGTTCCGGCGCACTTGCGTCGGGCTGGCGTTCGGTGAACGGCGCTTGGTATTGGCTTGATGTCGCAAATGACAATAGAATGGTTACCGGCTTTTATGTCATCGGATCCAATCGGTATCATTTTTCTTCAACGGGAGCGCTGTCACTCGGCTGGTTTATGAGCGATGGAGACTGGTATTACGCTGAGCCTTCTCATGCCTCGGGCATTGTAAAGACGGGATGGCTGAAGGACGGTAGTCAATGCTATTATCTCGATCCTGCCGCCGACGGTAGAATGCTGCTTGGCCATTTCTCTGTAAATGGGAAAAGCTATTATGCAAAAGCTTCAGGCGCTGTTGCTTGTCGTGAATGGGTAGATGCTCAGGGCTCGTATGCAGAAGAGCCGTCTAAGGCTTTTGCTGGTTCTGATTGCTCATTGTGTGGAGCATTGCGTAATGGAAAACTGTTTACATCAAACGGCGATGGCGAATTAGCCGAAGCTCACGGGTTTGTGACGCTTGGGGGCTGCAAGTTCTATGCTGATCCAACCGATGGCTCCCCCTGCGTTGGGTGGAAGAGCGTAAATGGAAAATGGTATTTCTTTGATGAGACCGCTGGCTATGCACGATCTGGCTGGCTGTACAAGGATAGCTCCTGGTTCTATTTGGACCCATCTACCTACGTTATGAAAACCGGCTGGCTTTCCGTTAACGGATCTTGGTATTACTTGAATTCGTCTGGTTATATGCAAACAGGGTGGCTTAACCTGGGGGGTACCTGGTATTGGCTTGACGCTAGTGGCGCCATGGCTACTGGCTGGCGCGTTGTGGACGGATCCTGGAATTACTTCATGGCCAACGGTGCGTGGGTGTCAGACTATATGGATGCTAAAGCTCATAGTTATTCAAGCAATACAAATTGGTTGATACTTGTCGATACGTCACGTTGTGTTACGAGCATTTATACTGGGTCATGGAATAATTGGACCTTAAACCGTCGATATGTATGCTCGACGGGCAAAGCCAGCACACCTACGGTGAAAGGGGAGTACCAAGTCTACGGAAAGGGATACTCCTTTGGGCATGGATATACTTGCTATTACTACACGCAGTTCTATGGTGATTACCTGTTCCATTCCTCGCCCTACTACGTTAACAGCAACCGCGTGATGGATCCCACGATGGGTGTTCCATCCTCTGCGGGATGTGTTCGCCTTGAGATTCAGAACGCAAAATGGATTTACGATAATATTCCTTATGGAACAAAAGTTGTTACGTATTAAGAGATTTCTGCATCAATATCTTCAACGGAAGAATAAGTCGCATGTCTTTTGTAAGAGGGTCAAGTTTCGTACTGGTTTGATGAATGGACGATTCATCAAAGATATCTACTAAGTGGATTAATTAGTCTGGGCATTGGAGTAATTCAAGAGATGAAAAAAACCTGTTTTGTTCTTAGTGGTAATGCGTATCTATGTCCTTATTTGTTCAACTTTTATGTCGATAATACTCCCGGGGAAAAATACCTTGTCTACTGGAATAGGGATGGCGTGGAAGAGACGCTAGGGTCGATTAAGGGCATTGAATATGCTAAGCCCTGCCCAGATACTGGTTTATTACGCAGGCTTTACAGTTATTTTGCCTATATGTTGTTTGTAAATAAACAGCTATTAAATAGTGATTTTGATCACATAGTTTTACTTAATACTATTGCTGGTTATTTTGCGTTTCCTGCACTGCTTATTAAGTATCGCAAACGCTATGTAATGGATGTTCGAGATTACGGAGGAGAGTTTAATCCGATTCTGGGCCTCATGTCTCGCGCTATAGTGTCCTTTGCTGGAATCGTGGTGCTTTCATCACGTTTTTATGCCGCTTTTCTCGCCCCTTCTGAATACAGTTATGTCCACAATCTACAGCGACCGTCATTCTCTGATCTTGATGCTAGTTCATGTGTGAATAGTTTAAATGGCAATCCTTCTTTACCGATCGTGATTGCATTCATTGGTAGTGTTGGCCAGTATATTGAGCAACATGTTAAGTTGATTAATATGTTTAAAAATGATTCACGTTTCCGTTTGATGTTTGCAGGAGCTGGATCTGAAAAGCTAAAGGATTATTGTAGAAATAATCACGTAGAAAACGTCCAACTGTTAGGGAGGTTTGCACCTGAAAAAATGTACTCTTTATATACAGGAGTCAACATAATCCACAATCTGTACGGCAATGGGGATCCATTTCTCGATTACGCTATTTCTAACAAAATGTATATAGCTGCCCAGCTTCATATGCCAATTCTTGTTTGCCCGAATACCGCAATGGAAACAATGGCAAGTGATTATGGTATTGGTTTTACACTTGATTTAGATAATACAAATGTTAATTGGCCCGATTTATTGTTCGAATACTATACCGGTCTAGATTCGAATAGCTTTATTAAGGGTTGCGAGAAATTGTTAACCGATGCATATGATGACAATCAGAACTATTCGGATAGATATACTTCGTTCATTTCTTAAGGCTTGGTTTTTTAATGACGAATGAAATTCTTTCTTTTGATGCGGTGAAACACGAAGAACTGAAAATCTTGGTGGAATTTCACGATTTTTGTGAGAAATATAATTTGTGCTATTCGCTGTCGTATGGAACTCTAATCGGTGCCGTGCGTCATAAGGGTTTTATCCCCTGGGATGATGATATAGATGTTGTCATGCCGCGGAAGGATTACGATAAATTTTTTGGCCTTGTTCAAAGCGGTAGGTTCTCTCCGTGGCTTCGCGTTCAGGCTACAGAGATTGATGGGTATTTACCTTCATTCGCAAAAGTAATTAATCCTATGATCTCCGTTCGGACAGAGAGGGATCGCCCTTCAGTTCCAGAATGGCTTTGGATAGATGTGTTCCCAATTGACGGTATATCCGATTCAAATCTAAAGGCCACTATTATGTTTTATGAAGTGAAATTGCTTGATTTGATTTGTATTGTATCAAGGCTCAACTTCCATTATCCACATCCGATTAGCATGAAAATTCTCATGGCTATTTTTTATCCCATTTCTCTAGTGCTGCCTATAGAGAAATGGGCTTCCGAGCGTTTACATAAACTTTCAAGAAAATATGTTATTGGCGAAACAAAGAGAGCGGGACAAATCGGATGGGGGTTTGGTCTCAGGGAGGCATTTCCAAATAGTTATTTTACGGATGTAATGGATGCAGAATTTGAGGGCCATCAATTTAAAATCCCAACTCATTATGATGAGATGCTTACTCAACTATATGGCGACTATATGATCATTCCTCCTGCTGATAAACAGGTGTATCATCAATTAACTGCATCAGTTAATTCAAGAACGGAGTAATTGTTGGGTTCCGATAAAGTTCTTTCGATAAAGTCTAATATTTTATGGAGTTCTATTGGCTCGATTATCGGTTTATCTTGCCAATGGTTAATAAGTGTGCTGGTGGTTCGCCTATCCTTTGGTTTTTCTGATGCTGGCTTATACTCGCTTTCGATGTCTGTCTATGGCATTTTTTTCCCAATTGCTCAATATAGGATGTATACATATCAAGTTTCAGATGTTAATGGGGAAAACACGGTAGGGGAGTATCTTTCCTTTAGATTACTAACCATACTTTTATCACTTGTTTTGACTTTTGCTTATTCGCTATTTACTTGTCGCCCTGTTTCCGTTTTCTGCATTTTTCTCTACGGCTTATATAAAAGCGCCAACCAATTGATAGATGTCCTTCATGCTGCTGATCAGCAGTTTTCCCGGATGGATTATGTTGGAGTCTCACTTGCGCTTCAGGGAGCCTTGTCTCTAGTTTTTTTCTGTGTTGCTTTATCTTGCTTTCGTTCGGTGCCGCTAGCTATATTTGCAATGTTTATTGCGGTCGTATTAGTTGGATGGTTTTACGATTTGCCACGAACTTCCGCGCTAACAAGCATTGTTGTTGGAATTAGCCGAAATAAGGCAAAGCGATTATTGATAACATGCTTGCCGGCTGTGGTTGCTGGCATAGCGGTTTCCGCGTCATCGTCAATTCCACGCCAATATTTATCTTCTGCATTGGGGGATTCTGCTCTTGGGGTCTACTCATCTATTGCGGCTCCTATTGCTATCATTCAAATGGGTGTTTCATATTTGTATAACCCCCTGCTCGGTTATTTCTCGAAAAGTTATTCAGATAAAGACAGGCGTTCTTTCTTTCGCCTATTCTTTGCCTGCTTACTTGGTGCGTTAATCATCGCCGTTGTGTTCGGTATTGGTTTTGAGGTGTTTGGAAATAGCTTATTTTCATTTGTATTTGGTGATGAAATACTACCTTTCATGTATTTAGTTCCACCTATGATAGCTTCTGCTGTTTTGACTGGACTGATGTGGCTTGTCAATGATTTGTTGATTTCATTTAGGTATTTTTCGCATACCCTTGTTGCTGGCGTGTTGATGTTTATCGTTTCACTTAGTTCAATGAAGTATTCCGTAGAAGTATTCAATTTAAATGGTGTTACAGTGTGTAGCTTAATATCTTGTCTTTTTGGACTTGTATATATGGTTGTCGTATTGTCTATCTTGTTGAGACGTCATTTTAATAATCTCGTTTAATTGCATCATCTGATTTCAGGGCGAATTGCTCTCTCCCTGACTTCTCCCTCTGTATTATTTAAATGATTATTATTTGTTCGTAATGACTATATGTATTTCAATGGTTTTTTTAAGGGGCTGGTTCTTGAAATGAAAAAGGTAATGCTAGTTTTCGGAACTCGTCCGGAAGCAATTAAGATGTGCCCACTTGTGAATGTGCTCAAAACTCATCCGGATGATTTCAGTACCGTTGTTGTCGTGACTGGTCAACATCGGGAGATGCTTGAGCAGGTTTTGCATGTCTTTAATGTGGAACCCGATATTGACCTAGCAGTCATGAAGCCTGGTCAGACTCTTTTCGATGTTACGTGTAACATTCTTCTTAAAATCAAGAAGGTTCTTGAGGGGGAAAGACCGGATGTCGTGCTTGTCCATGGAGATACCACGACAAGCTTTGCTGCAGCCTTAGCTTGTTTTTATCTGCAAATTCCGGTCGGTCATGTTGAGGCTGGTTTACGCACACATGATATTGGCAGTCCTTGGCCAGAGGAGTTTAACCGCCAAGCAGTTGACATCGTGAGTCAATATTATTTCGCACCAACCGAGGTGAGCAGACAAAACCTTCTCGATGAGGGAAAAAGACCCGATAAGATTTGGGTTACAGGTAACACGGGAATTGATGCACTTCATACTACTGTGGATCCGGAGTATTCACATCATGAGCTTGACTGGGCAAAGGGTTCTCGTTTGATTCTTATCACCGCACATCGCCGCGAAAACCTTGGTGAACCTATGCATCGCATGTTCCGTGCTATTCGTCGCGTAATGGAAGATTATCCCGATACCAAAGCTATATACCCTATTCATATGAATCCTCTTGTTCGCAAGGCTGCCCATGAAGAGCTAGATGGATTTGATCGACTGCATATTATTGACCCCCTTGAAGTATTTGATTTTCATAACTTTATGGCTAAAAGCTATCTGATACTTACTGACTCAGGCGGTATTCAAGAAGAAGCGCCAAGCCTTGGCAAGCCTGTTCTTGTCATGCGTGACACTACTGAGCGTCCTGAGGGCGTTAAGGCGGGGACTTTGAAACTTGTTGGCACAGAGGAAGATGTAATTTACAACGAGTTTAGCAGGTTGCTCTCGGATGTCTCAGAGTATGAAGCGATGAGTCACGCTTCCAATCCTTATGGTGATGGCCATGCAAGCGAAAGAATCGCTTCGGTTCTTTCTGACGGTCATTTACGATGAGCCGTGCTAGTAGAAACTTAGCTATATTTGATTAAGCAACTCATCTGTCTAGTTCTTTTCTATAAGATTCGTGGCATTTGCAAGAGGGTAGATGCAGGACACTTTGCGGCTATCACAGTGGTCACTACGCCGACCACAGATTGTCGATGGTGTTAACAGCTATAGTGTTTATATGTTCTAGGGCTGTTGTGGATACTGTGTTGCCTATCATGCTAGCTCCTTGCATAACATGTTGTTCGTCTTGTTGGTGCTACTTTTACTTTTAGCTAAGGATAACGAGCTATCATTGAAAGGTTGTTCATGAGCAATCATTATAGGGTGCTAGTTATTGTGCCTGCTTATAATGAAGCTGAATCAATTTGTGCGACAGTTAAAGCCGTGATTGATTCAGGATATGATTATGTCGTGGTCAATGATGGTTCAACTGATAACACGCTTGAGATTTGTCATGCTAACCATCTCAATGTACTTGATCTACCGCAGAATCTTGGCATTGGAGGGGCTGTACAAGCCGGTCATAAGTACGCTAAAAAATATGGATATAACATCGACGTTCAGGTGGATGGCGATGGGCAGCATGATCCTTGTTTTATTTCCAGTATGGTTGAGCAGATTGAAGCTGGCTGTGACTTGGTTATCGGGTCTAGGTTTCTCGAGCGAACTGGGGGGTTTCAGTCTACGTTTTTACGCCGAGTGGGTATTTCATGGCTTACTAGGGTGATTAAAATGTGTACTGGTAAGTACATAGCTGATCCGACATCTGGATTTAGGGCCTGCGGACCGAAGGCTATTGACTATTTCTGTAAGAACTATCCAGTTGATTACCCTGAACCCGATTCTATTGTCTCAGTGCTTGCTCGTGGTCTGTCTGTATCTGAGGTTCCCGTTGTCATGAAAGAGAGACAAGGGGGCTCATCATCCATTTCGGGCTTTTCGAGTGCCTATTACATGGTCAAAGTTACCCTTGCAATTATTATTTCCGCATGTTCAAAAACGAGGTGTTAAAGTGCCGGTAACCCTTCGCGTTTCTGTAGCAGCGGCCTGTATTTTACTCGCTGCATACGTAGTTAAGCTTATTGTGAGTGGCAGGCTCCAACTTAAGTATTCTCTATTGTGGCTGGCGTTGGTCCTAGTCCTAGTCCTGTCTGCTCTATTTCCGCAGCCCCTGTGTTATTTATCGTCGGCGATGGGGTTTGCCACGCCTTCCAATTTTATATTTGTTCTGGGGTTTGTCTTTGGAATCTTAATCATGCTTTCACTTAGTTTAATTGCCAGCAAACAGGCCGATGCGATTAAGAACTTAACTCAACGAGTTGCATTGCTTGAAAAAGATATCGAGAGCATTCTGAGGGATAAGTAGTTCTATGTTTACGTGTAATGATCATACATTCGTAGTTTGCGCCTATGGCGAATCACCGTATTTGAGCGACTGTATATCGTCTTTAATGAACCAGCAACAACCCAGTAGGATCCTTATCTCTACTTCTACTCCGAATAAGCATATTGAGCAGGTTGCTTCTAGCTATAACTTGCCTGTATTTATTAACAATGGGATGCCAGGGATTGGTCATGACTGGAATTGTGCAATTTCCCATGCTCAAACTCCATTGGTCACCATTGCTCATCAAGATGATCTGTATTCCCCTAATTATTCAATTGAAATGCTTCGCTCTGTTAACGCCTCCAATCATCCCCTGATCTTCTTTTCTAATTATGGGGAGATTCGTAATGGGGAATATGTCGATGACATCTCGATTCTTAAAGTGAAAAGAATAATACTAAGAAAATTCGCTCGAGTTGGTAATTCATCTATAGTCAGAGACAAGCGTCGGGCTTTGCGGTTTGGATCTGCGATTTGCTGTCCTTCGGTCACGTATGTTATGTCTAATCTCGAGACACCTTTGTTTTCGAGTGAGATGAAGTGTGACTTGGACTGGGAAGCGTGGGAGAGATTCTCGCGACTTGAAGGTTCTTTTGTTTATTCTCCCGAGATTCTCATGCGTCATCGAATTCACGAAGAATCTGAGACGACCTCCTTGATCCAAAATAATACACGGAGCTCCGAAGACCTTGCTATGCTTGAGAAATTTTGGCCTAAAAAGGTTGCGAAAGTAATTCATCGACTATATTCAGTCAGCATGAATAGCAACACTCTTTAACGTCTCTGTGTTGAACGTTTCCTCTGAGTCAGTTGGCGAGCGCTTCGTGTATGACTGAATTCGGATATTAGCCTCCGAAGTCGGATGCTACGGCACTGTTCATGCGTTAATATCATCGACGCAAGCTCTGAGAAAATAATTAGCTTGTTGATATACTTGCTGCCACTATATTTAGTTGCGCTTATGTGAGTTTTGAAATTTAAGGATTCCAGCATGACGAGTTTTGTAAGATGTAAACCTGCTTTTCTTGCTTTTGCCGGTTTATTTGCAGTTTATTCAGTATTTTGGTACTTAAATAATCCTAGATTGCTTGTTCTGCTTACAATTGCGATTTCGTTAATTATAATTCTCGTACTCGGCAGCGTATTTGCTAGGGATAAGGATCGCCTTAAAAGTGAGTGGGTATTCTTGGTACTGCTCATATCATTTTTAATCATATTCTGCTTTATATTCCCTCCCTTCACCGCGCCCGATGAGGGCCATCATTATTTTTCGACTTATTGGTTGGTTGATAGCCTTCCATTTAATGCCCATGTGACTAATGACGGTGCTTTTCTGGTGCGAGATATTGATTACGCGCTATACAATAGCCGCCAACCGGGCGATGCAATTAATTCAGCTTCATTTGATTCTGTTATTGATGGTTTTTCACTATTTGGAAATGGGCAGCTGGTTCCTTTCAGTGAATTTTCTTTTAGTGCCGGCGGCGAGAATATTACTGCAAAACTGGGCTCTATCATTGGCTTGCAGATAGGGTTGTTCTTTGGACTTGGAGCTTATCCCGCGTTCTATATGGGTCGAATTGGTTCGGCTCTCGTTTTTTGCTTCTGCGCTTTCCAGGCATTTCGAATCGCACCTAAAGGCAAATCGGTCATTGTATTCGTTTCATTGTTGCCCATGACGCTTCATTTGGCAGCTTCATATTCCTATGATTCTGGAATCATTGCTTATTCACTTCTGGTATTCGCATGTTTGATGCGCGGTTTTTTTGGCGAACAGCGGTCGATAGGCAAAAGAGAAGTCTTTATATATTTAATCATTTCGGTTCTTTTGGCTCCGTGCAAGGTTATCTATTCAGGGTTGATTTTACTTGGATTGTTCGTCCCTCTTTCTCAGTTCCTTGATGAGAAGACCGGGCGTTTTAGCAAGTTCTTGTTGATCTTTTGCGTTGTTGTTTCTGTATTGGCCTTACGTTTGGCGTCGATGAGCAGCTTGGTTTCTCAGCCTTCAGATTCCTCTCGGGGCCACGAAGCGGGGCAGTTATATTCGCTCGGCGATATTCTGCTGCATCCAAAGAATAGTTTCCTTGTTTTATGTAGAACTCTCGACTCCCTAGGTGATTTCTATTGGGAAACGACCTTGGGCTATTCTCTTGGATGGCTTCAAGAGAACTTGCGTTTCCCTGCATTCTATATGATTCCTTATTTGTTTTTTGGGTTTATTTGCTGCCTTGACTCTAGTGATGAGCCTTCGTTTCTTGCTGCTCCAGTATCCTTTCTTTTCATTTTTGCTTTCCTTTTGGCTGCACTCGGTTCCATTGCATCGATGTGGTTGGCATGGACTTTCAACTATGAAAATGTAATACAGGGTGTTCAGGGGCGCTATTTTCTTCCGGCTTTACCAGCTTTGTTGTTTGGACTAAGAACTCGATTATTTAGGTTCAACTCTTCTTCCATTTCTGTTGTTACTCTTGGCGTCTGTGCTATGAACTGCCTATATCTTATTCGCTTTATTAGCGTCGCCTCCTGTTTGTAGATTCATCTCGCGTGCAGTTGCTTTGGTAATTTCTTTTAGTTGGGGGACTTCGTCTCGGGGTTGAGCAGGCCTGGTCTATCAAAGGCTAATTTGTTTTATGGGAAAAGTGTAATGATGAGAAATTGTTATTTGAGTTTTATCGGTGTGGTCTGCCTTGCATCAATTTGTTTCACGCCTCTTTTATGCCCCACGATTGCTTTTTCATTACCCGAAGATTGTGCGGTTCTAGGCGCTGATGATGGTAGTGTCGAGAAAGTTGGTGTAGAGCCCCATCCGAAGCGAGTCGGCCCGGCGT